>WBZO01001260.1_pt1 | contig 40933 bp, 39 predicted proteins | sample 5204261 | NCBI WGS metagenome assembly WBZO01 (sample SAMN12412400, study PRJNA552823) | activated sludge metagenome | isolation source: activated sludge from anammox sidestream of wastewater treatment plant... | place: USA: North Carolina | collected 2017-09
GCTTATCCCAAAGTGCAGGGCAGATCACCCACGTGTTACTCACCCGTTCGCCACTCGTGTACCCCGAAGGGCCTTACCGTTCGACTTGCATGTGTTAAGCACGCCGCCAGCGTTCGTCCTGAGCCAGGATCAAACTCTCCAAACAAAAACCCCCGGCACAAACACCGGGCAGAATCCGAATCAGAAAAATCTGACCAAGCAACCAGTCAAACTGGCATCAAAAAACGTCACACCCCAACACGGGGGTATCAGAATGCGACAAAAAACAAAAACAACAAAACAAAAACCACCAAACACACTATTGAGTTCTCAAACAACACACCCTCGTTGACCCGCTCGCAGGGCAACCCTACTAGCCTAAGTCTTCCGATGGGACCCAGTCAAATCGGGGGTTTGAAGGCCCCCGAACGGGTACCGGATCAATCCGGTGCCGTTGGGTAACGCCTAGTGTACCCGTTCTATTTCCGCACCCAAAACCTGCAGGTCCTCGACGAAGGTCGGGTACCCGCGGTCGATGTGGAAGACGTCGTGCACCTCGGTCTCCCCGTCGGCGACCAGGCCCGCCAGCACCAGGCCGGCACCGGCCCTGATGTCGGAGGACCAGACCGGGGCGCTGGACAGCTGCGGGATGCCGCGGACCACCGCATGGTGGCCGTCGGTCCGCGCGTCGGCGCCCAGGCGGATCATCTCCTCGACGAATCGGAACCGTGCCTCGAAAACGTTCTCGGTGATCATCGACGTGCCGTCGGCGATGGATGCCAGCGCGATCGCCATCGGCTGCAGGTCCGTCGGGAAACCGGGGAACGGCAGAGTCGCCACGTTGCAGGCCTTGGGGCGTTCGTACTGAACCACCCGGAAGCCGTTGTCGTGCTGGGTGACGGTGGCGCCCGCGTCATGCAGTTTGTGCAACACCAACTGGAGGTGGCCCGGGTCGACGCCGGTGACCGAGATGTCCCCGCGGGTCATCGCCGCTGCGATTCCCCATGTCGCCGCGACGATCCGGTCGCCGATCACCCGATGCTCGGTGGGATGCAACTTCGGCACGCCGGTGATGGTGAGGGTGGAGGTGCCGGCGCCCTTGATCTGTGCGCCCATCTGGTTGAGCATCTCGCACAGGTCCACGACGTCCGGCTCACGCGCGGCGTTGTGGATGGTGGTCACTCCCTCGGCCAGGACCGCCGCCATCAGGATGTTCTCCGTTGCGCCGACCGAGGGGAACTCAAGTTGGATCTCGGCTCCGCGGAGATGCTCGGCCGAGGCGACGACGCAGCCGTGTTCGATCGAGCATTCCGCCCCGAGTTGGCGCAGGCCCGACTGGTGCATGTCGAGGGGCCGCGATCCGATCGCGTCGCCGCCGGGAAGCGCCACCCGGGCGCGCCTACACCGGCCGACGAGGGGACCCAGCACGCACACCGACGCGCGGAACTGCCGAACCGCGGCGAAGTCCGCCTCGTACTTGGGTTCGTCGGGCGAGGTGATCCGCACGACCGGGCCGTCGAGTTCGACATTCGCGCCGAGTCCCCGCAGAACCTCGGCCATCAACGGCACGTCGAGGATGTCGGGACAGTTGGTGATGGTGGTGGTGCCCTCGGCGAGCAGGCTGGCCGCCATCAGCTTGAGCACGCTGTTCTTGGCGCCGGTGACGTGGACCTCGCCGGACAACCGGTTACCGCCGGTCACCAGAAAGCGCTCGCCCACGGGGAGTCAGTTTAGAGCAGTCGCGCCGGGATTCCTCCGTCGTCGGGCGCGGTAGGTTGACAGCCATGGGAGTGCACCTGACCCGCATATATACCCGCACCGGCGACGACGGCACGTCGGGTCTGAGCGATTTCTCGCGAGTGGAGAAGAGCGACGCCCGACTGATCGCCTACGCCGACTGCGACGAGGCGAACGCCGCCATCGGCGTCGTGGTGGCGGTCGGCCGGCCCGAGGAGCCGCTGCGGTCGGTGCTGGTCCAGATCCAGAACGACCTGTTCGACGCCGGCGCCGACCTGTCCACTCCGGTGGTTGAGGACCCGAAGCATCCGCCGTTACGGATCACCGAGGCCTACATCGAACGGCTGGAGAAGTGGTGCGATGAGTTCAACGAGTCGTTGCCGCCGTTGAACTCGTTCATCCTGCCGGGCGGAACGCCGTTGTCGGCGCTGCTGCATGTCGCCCGGACGGTGACCCGGCGCGCGGAGCGGTCGGCCTGGATCGCGGTGAGGGCATATCCGGATTCGGTCAGCGCACTGCCGGCGCGCTACCTCAACCGGCTTTCGGATCTGCTGTTCATCCTGTCTCGGGTGGCCAACCCGGACGGCGACGTGCTCTGGCAACCCGGCGGCGTGCGACGATCAAGCGGCGAAGAGCCGCGCTGAGGAGCACGCCAAGTCAGTCGGGCGTGCGACGATCAAGCGGCGAAGAGCCGCGCTGAGGAGCACGCCAAGTCAATCCGGCGTGCGACGATCAAGCGGCGAGGAGCCGCGCTGAGGAGCACGCCAATTGCACCTGGTGATCGCGAAAAGCCCGCCGGCGCCTAGACGATAGGCCGGCGCGCCCGTGGCGACGGCCGGGACTCCACCCACGACAGGAACGCCGTCAATGCCCCACGGTCCAAGGCCATTTCGTAACCGCGTACCTGGCTTCCGGTGGCGTCCTGGAGTTCGAGTACCACGATCTCGTCGGTCATGATGTCGAACTCGTCGCCCCGCGGCGCCCGGCGGGAGAGCACCTCCAGACCGCGGCGGGTCAACCGTCGGTCCGGCCAGAGCCGCAGGCTGCTCAGCCGGTAGAACCGCGCCTCATCGCCGCGGTAACGGATCACACCGTGACGCCAGCCGTGACCACCGACCGCGGGCAGGTCACGGAGAATGGCGGGTGTACCGCCCTGCCCCATTTTCCACAGCCGGAAGCTAAGGCCCAGAACGACGGCCAACAGAACGGCGACCAGCGCGACCATGATTGCCATCGACGCGCTCACCGGCGGCTCAGTCCAGTTGACCCAGCGCCCGCAGACGCGCCCGGCCGCGAGCGGCGGTCCTGGGATCGTCGGAGGCGGCATCCTCCTTGGCCTTGTCCGCGTCGATCTCTGACTCGAACTCGGCGTCCTCGGCGAGGATCTTCACCCCGGCTTCGGTCACCGACATGAAGCCACCGTGCACGGCGATGCGAAGGTCGTCCTCACCCTCCCGCTCCACGCGTACGACGGCGTCATCGACCAGCTGCGCAACCATGGGAATGTGGTGCGGCAGGATGCCGATCTCGCCCGACGTGGTCCGGGTGAACAGGAACGTTCCCTTGCCCGACCAGATCTTGCGTTCGACGGCGACGATCGCGACGTCCAATTCGGCCATCTCACATCACCTTTCGGGGTCGGCGAGCGCTCAACTCAACCCGTTCATTCTTCGCGCAAGCGCTCATCACAGCGTGACGCCGAAGCTTTCGGCCTTCTTCGCCAGATCGTCCAAGCCGCCGATGAGGAAGAACGCCTGCTCGGGAACGTGGTCGAAATCGCCCTTGGTGAGCTTGTCGAACGCCTCGACGGTCTCCTTGACCGGAACGGTCGAACCGGGCTGGCCGGTGAACTGCTCGGCGGCCATCATGTTCTGGCTCAGGAAGCGCTCGATGCGCCGTGCCCGGTTCACCAGCTGCTTGTCCTCTTCGGAGAGCTCGTCGATACCGAGGATGGCGATGATGTCCTGAAGGTCCTTGTAGCGCTGCAGGATCCGGATGACCTCTTGCGCGACGCGGTAGTGCTCGTCGCCCACGACCGCGGGGTCGAGAATGGTCGAGCTGGAGGCCAGCGGGTCCACCGCCGGGAAGATGCCCTTGGAGAACACCGCGCGGGAGAGCTCCGTCGTCGCGTCGAGGTGCGCGAACGTGGTGGCCGGGGCGGGGTCGGTGTAGTCGTCGGCGGGCACGTACACGGCCTGCATCGAGGTGATGGACCGGCCGCGGGTCGAGGTGATGCGCTCCTGCAGCTCACCCATCTCGTCGGCCAGGGTTGGCTGGTAACCCACCGCCGAGGGCATGCGGCCCAGCAGCGTGGACACCTCGGAGCCGGCCTGGGTGAACCGGAAGATGTTGTCGATGAACAGCAGCACGTCCTGGCCCTGCTCGTCGCGGAAGAACTCCGCCATGGTCAGTGCCGACAGGGCCACGCGCATACGGGTGCCCGGCGGCTCGTCCATCTGACCGAAGACCAGCGCGGTGTCCTTGAGCACGTTCGCCTCGCGAAGCTCCACCCAGAGGTCGTTGCCCTCACGGGTGCGCTCCCCCACGCCGGCGAACACCGAGGTGCCGCCGAAGTTGCGGGCGATGCGGTTGATCATCTCCTGGATGAGCACCGTCTTGCCCACGCCGGCGCCACCGAACAGGGCGATCTTGCCGCCGCGGACGTACGGGGTCAGCAGGTCGACGACCTTCAGGCCGGTCTCCAGCACCTCGGTGCGGGGCTCGAGCTGATCGAAGGCCGGCGGGCGGCGGTGGATCGACCAGTGCTCGAAGTCCTTGCCGTAGCCGGGCTCGTCGAGGCACTGACCGAGCGCGTTGAACACGTGGCCCTTGACGCCGTCGCCGACCGGAACGGAGATCGACGCGCCGGTGTCGGTGACCTCGACCCCGCGCACCAGGCCGTCGGTGGGCTGCATGGAGATGCAACGCACCAGGTTCTCGCCGAGGTGCTGGGCGACCTCGAGGGTCAGCGTCTTGGCCAGCGAGCCGAACGTGATGTCCGCATGCAGCGCGTTGAACAGCGCGGGGACCGACCCACGGGGGAACTCCACGTCGACGACGGGGCCGGTGACGCGAACCACGCGGCCGGCTTTGTCGTTGCTGCTGCTGGAGTGGGTGGTGTCGCTCTCATAGGTGACGGTCATGGTCCTCTTCGTTTCCTGGTGCCGTTTGGGGTCTACTTGGTGGCGTCGGCGAGAGCGTTTGCGCCACCGACGATTTCGCTGATTTCCTGGGTGATCTTGGCCTGCCGCTCACGGTTGGCCATCAAAGTGAGGATCTTGATCAGATCGTCGGCGTTGTCGGTGGCCGCCTTCATGGCACGCCGCCGCGATGCCGACTCCGACGCCGCCGCTTCCAGCAACGCGGCGTAGATCCGGGTCGTCACGTAGCGCGGGAGCAGGTTGTCGAACAGCGTCGTGGCGTCGGGTTCGAAGGAGAACAGGGCCTTCGGCCCGGTCTCGACCTCCTCGACGTACTCGACGACCATCGGTGCGATCCGGCGTGCCTCGGCGTTCTGGGACAGCATCGACCGGAATTCGGTGAAGACAATGTGCAGTTCGTCGACCCCGAGGACGTTGTCCGCGCCCGGGTCATCCCCCTCGTCGTCGGCGCCGGCCAGGAACGTCTGTACCAACGCGCCCGCGATCTCCTGAGCCTGTTCGTAGGTCGGCTTCTCGGAGAATCCGATCCACGATTCGGTGATGTTCCAGTTGCGGAAGCTGAAGTAGCTCAAAGCCTTCCGGCCCACCACGTAGAGGATCGGTGTCTTGCCCTCCTGGCGCAACAGGGCTATGAGCTCCTCCGCTCGGCGCAGCACGTTGGCGTTGTAGGCGCCGCACAGGCCGCGATCCGACGACACCACCAGCACAGCGGCCCGCTTCGGGTTCTCGTGCTCCACCAGCAGCGGATGATCGAGTGCGGCCTCGGCCGCCAGATCGGTCAGCATGTTGGTGATCTCCACCGAGTACGGGCGCGCCTCCTCAACCCTGGCCTGGGCCTTGGCGATTCGTGAGGTGGCGATCAACTCCTGGGCCTTGGTGATCTTCTTGATCGCCGAGGCCGAACGGATGCGCCCGCGAAGTTCGCGAAGTGTTGCTGCCATTACTTCTTCTTCGGTGCGGGCTTACGAACCTGGACGGTCTCCCTCTCGAGGTCGGCCTCGTCGAGCGGAGCGATGTTCTCCTCGGGGATCACCGAGCTTCCATCGGTGGTCGCGAAGCCGTGCTTGAAGGAGAGGACGGCCTTGTTGAGCGCCTCCTCGGTCTCCTCGCTGAGCTTCTGGGTGGTCTTGATGTCGTTCAGGATCCCGGAGTCGCCACCCCGCAGGTGCTCGAGGAACTCCGCCTCGAAGCGGGATACGTCGGCGACCGGAACCGAGTCCAGATGGCCCTTGGTGCCCAGGAAGATCGCGACCACCTGCTCCTCGACCGGCAGCGGGCTGTACTGGGGCTGCTTGAGCAGTTCCACCAGGCGAGCACCGCGAGACAGCTGAGCCTTGGAGGCCTCGTCGAGGTCGGAGGCGAACGCCGCGAAGGACTCCAGCTCGCGGTATTGCGACAGGTCCAGGCGCAGCGAGCCGGCCACCTCCTTCATCGCCTTGATCTGGGCGGCGCCACCCACACGGGACACCGAGACACCTACGTTGATGGCCGGCCGCACGCCCTGGTTGAACAGGTCGGTCTCCAGGAAGCACTGGCCGTCGGTGATCGAGATGACGTTGGTGGGGATGTAGGCCGAGATGTCGTTGGCCTTGGTCTCGATGATCGGCAGGCCGGTCATCGAGCCGCCGCCGAGCTCGTCGGAGAGCTTCGCGCAGCGCTCCAGGAGCCGGGAGTGCAGGTAGAACACGTCGCCGGGGTAGGCCTCGCGGCCCGGCGGGCGGCGCAGCAGCAGCGAGATCGCGCGGTAGGCCTCGGCCTGCTTGGTGAGGTCGTCGAAGACGATCAGCACATGCTTGCCCGCATACATCCAGTGCTGGGCGATGGCCGAACCCGTGTAGGGCGCAAGCCATTTGAAGCCGGGTGAATCCGAGGCGGGCGCGGCCACGATGGTCGTGTAATCCATCGCCCCCCCTTCTTCCAGCGCGCGCCGCACGCTGGCGATGGTGGTGCCCTTTTGGCCGATGGCAACGTAGACGCAGCGGACCTGCTTGCCCGGATCGCCGGTCTCCCAGTTCTGACGCTGGTTGAGGATGGTGTCGACGCACACGGCGGTCTTACCGGTCTTGCGGTCGCCGATGATCAGCTGGCGCTGGCCGCGGCCGATCGGCGTCATGGCGTCGATGGCCTTGATGCCGGTCTGCAGCGGCTCGCTCACGCTCTGGCGCTGCACCACCGAGGGGGCCTGCAACTCGAGCGCGCGGCGGGTTTCAGCGGTGATCTCGCCGCGGCCGTCGATCGGCTGGCCCAGCGGGTTCACCACGCGGCCGAGGAACTCGTCACCGACCGGCACCGAGAGCACCTCGCCGGTGCGACGGACCTGCTGGCCCTCCTCGATCTTGTCGGACTCACCGAGGATGACCGCGCCGATGCTGTGCTCGTCGAGGTTCAGCGCGACACCGAGAACGCCGCCGGCGAACTCCAGGAGTTCCTGGGTCATCGCCGAGGGAAGGCCCTCGACGTGAGCGATGCCGTCACCGGTGTCGATGACGGTACCGACCTCCTCGCGGCCGGTTCCCGCCTCGAAGCTCGAAACGTAGTTCTCGATGGCGCCCTGGATGTCGGAAGCGGAGATTGTCAACTCTGCCATGGCTTTTCGTCTTCCTGCCTTCTTGTCTTGGGTGAGGCTTGAGTGTCTCTTGGGGGTGGTTAGTCGGGCAGCTTGGTGGCCGCAGCGTCCAGCCGGGATGACAGCGTTCCGTCGATGACCTCGTCTCCGATGGCGACCGAGAGGCCGCCCAGCAGCGCGGGATTCACAGTGAGCTGCACAGAGACGGGGGTGTGGTAGATGCGGGTCAGGATGTCGGTCAGCCGGCGGCGCTGGCTGTCGCTCAGGTCGGCTGCCGCACCTACCTCCGCGACCACCTCGCCCCGTCGCGCGACGGCCAGCTCAGCCAGATCCTGGACGGCCTCGTCGGCCCGCTCACCGCGTAGCAACTCGACGGTCTGGCTGAGCAGAGCGGCCGCGGTCGGGTTGGTTCCGCTGCCGCGGTCGAGAACGTTGCGCAACAACGAAACCCGTTCGGCCGCCGGCCGGGAGTAGTCCCCGAGCAGCGTCGTCAACTGCGGTTCGGCCTCCAAGATCCGGCTGAAGCGGAACAGCTGCTCGGCGACATCGTCGGCCTGGCCCTCGCGCTCGGCCTTGGCCAGCAGGCTCAGCCGGGCGACGTATTCGACGGCGCCGACGAAGTCGCCGGTCTTGGACCAGCGCGCGGACACGGCGGTGTCGAGCAGATCAAGTGTCGTGGACCCGACCTTGCCGCCGAGAAGCCGCTGCAGCAGTTGCTTTTTGGCCTCGGCCTCACCGGTGGCCTCCGCGAGGTGGCGGGCCAGAATCGGCTCGCGCAGGAGCAGGTTGTCGACAGCGACGAGTTCGTCGGACAGCGTGGAGAGGTCACCGGAGCCCAGCGAGCCGGACAGCGCGTCGAACCGCGCGACCACGGCGGCCTGAGCGTCGCGGCTGGCCGAGCGCATGTTGGTGGAGGCCACCTCGGGAGCGAACGCCGCGGGTGCCATGGAGTCCAGCTCGTCGAGGAACCGGTCCACCGTGGACGACTGTGCCTGCGGGTCGGACACATAGGCCTTGACCAGATCGGTGGCCCGCTGGACCGACTCGACGCCGAGGTCACCGCGAAGCTGCCGGATCAGCTGAGAACGCAGCAGCGAAACCTGCTGGCCGCCTTGAACTTTGATCCGTTCGGCTTCCACGCCGGCCTGTACCCGCATCTGCTCGGCGATCCGCACCGAGTCCGTACGCGCCTCCTCGACGATCTCCCGGCCTTCGGCCCTGCCCTCGTCGACCCGCTTGGCGTGGTACTGGTCGGCCGCAGCCAGCCGCTGGGTGGCCTTGGCGCTCTCGTCAAGCTGGGTGCGCACGGCCGCTTTCTGGTCGGCCATCAGCTTGCGCACCGGCGGCGCCACGTATTTGGCGATGAACCAAACGATGACGGCGAACCCGACGAGCTGCCCGATAAAGGTTGACAACGGTGATCAGCCTTCCGAAACCGTGTAGTTGTACGCCGATGAATCCGGCGTGCTCTTGCCGACCGGAGCGCCCACCACGCGAGTGGCGAGCGTCTCCGACAGGGTCTCCACCGAGGCGCGCAGGGTCGGGGCGATCGAGTCGCTCTGCACCTTGAGTTCGTCGTTGGCCTCTTGCAGAGTGCCCGCGACTTCCTCGTTGGCCCCCGCCCGCGAATCGTCGATGACCTCACGGCCCTCCGACCGTGCGGCATCCCGGATGGCGGACGCCTCCGAGCGCGCGGCCGCGAGTTCCGAGTTGTAGTCGGCCTCCGCGGCCGCCTCCTGCTCGGCGGCCCGGCGGTTCTCCGCAGCGGTCTGCGCGATCATGCGCTCACGCTCACCGAGCACCTTCTGGACCGGCGGCACGACGAACTTGCCGATCACGCCGAGCACGATCAAGAAGATGGCCAGCACGAAGAAGAAGGTGCCGTTGGGAATGAGGAAGTTGGACGTTCCGCCACCCTCCTCAGCCGCCAACACGGTGACGCTTGGGTCCCCCATGGCGGACTAGGACGCGCCGGGCGTGGCGAACACGAACAGCGCCATGAACGCCAGGTTGATGAAGTATGCCGCTTCCACCAGACCGACGGTGATGAAGAACGGGGTGAACAGCCGGCCCTGGGCCTCGGGCTGCCGGGCGATGCCGGAGATCAGTGCGTTACCGGCGATACCGTCGCCGATGCCGGCGCCGATGGCACCGCCGCCCAGGATGAGCCCGCCGCCGATCAGGGCGCCGGAAATGATGGTGGGGTCTGCTGCCATTCCTAATTTCCTCCTTGATTGCTGGTAGGACTCCTACCAGGTGAGTGGGTAGTTCGTGATGGATTACGCGCTATCTGGAGACGCTCAGTGGTGCTCCTCATCCAGTTCCATGGACTGGCTGAAGTACAGAATCGTCAGCAGGCTGAAGATGAACGCCTGGATGAGCCCTACGAAGAGGTCGAAGGTCTTCCAGATCGCGTTCGGCGCCCACATGATGTACGGCGGGAAAAGCGCGATCAGTGCCACCATGATGCCGCCGGCGAAGATGTTGCCGAAAAGTCGGAGGGACAGCGAGATCGGCTTGGCGATCTCTTCGACGATGTTGATGGGGGCCAGGAAGGCCACGTGCCCCTTGAGCACCTTGAGCGGGTGGCCGATGAGGCCGCGGCGCCAGACGCCGGCGGCGTGGTAGCAGAGGAACACGAACAGCGCGAGCGCGAGCACGAAGTTGATGTCGGAGGCCGGCGGCTTGAGCAGCTCATGGGTGCCGCCGTCGGCGGTGCCGTACTGCACCGGCAGCACGGAGATCCAGTTGGCTATGAGGATGAAGACGAACAGCGTGACCGCCAGCGGCAGCACGAACGGGGCGATCTTCATGCCGATCGCCTGCTCGATCTGGCCGCGCATCTGGATGGTGATGGCCTCCCAGAACAGCTGGACGCCGCTGGGCTCTCCGGTGGAGGTGACCTTGGCGCGCAGGAAGAACGCGAGCGCGATGGTGATGGCCGCCGCCAGCGCGGTGGCGTAGACGGTGTCGGTGTTCACCGTCATGCCCAGCCAGGTGGCCGTGGTGTGGTGGCCGACCTCGATGGCGCCCTCGGCGAGGATCTGTTCGGTCATGGTGCTCAATCCTTGGGTATCTCGGCGGGAATTGAGGCGGGAATAGGCGAATTGTCGGCGTCACCGGTCCGGATCTTCTTCCAGACCGGCAAGGCGGTGCTCAGCACCAGCACGACCTGGAAGAGAGCGAGCCCGAAAACGACACCGAGACCCATCGGCCGGAACACCCACGCGATCGTCAACCCGACCGCGGTGATGATCAGCAGGCGGGTGGCGGAATTGACCGCCATCTTGCGCTTCAGTGGATGGGCGTCGGCGGTGATCGCCGCCACCGACCGTTGAACCAACAGCGCGTTGATGAGGCCCAGCGTCAGGCCGACCCCGAAGAACACTCCGAACATGATGTGACCGGCCCACGCCGACAGCCCGATCGCCAGTGCGGTGAGCGCCGCGCAGACGGCGAGCAGGTGCATCGGCCGGAAGGCGACGGAGGGAAACACCAACGGCGCTTCTGGCGCTGGCGTCGTCACACACCTCACCCACAATCGTGTCATCTGAATCGGCGGGAAACGGCTGTCCAAGCCCGACCGCCGAACCGGTAAACCCGTGCGGTTCCCCAGGTTCGCCCAGCACCGTACCACATGGTAAACCGGCCTAAACGGCCTACTACTTGCCGTCGTAGGGATGGCCGTAAATGCTGTCTCGCAGGAGGGTCAGTTCGTCGTCGTCGTCCATGTCGTCGCCCCGGATCAACGGGATGACGGTGACGACGACGGCCACCGCAACGGCCGCCAGCATGACGGCCCCGGTGTAGCGGGGATCGAAGAAAATGGTGCTCGCCACCCCCAGGGCGATGAGGCCCACCCACAGATAGATCAGCAGCACCGCGCGGCGGTGCGAGTGCCCGATCTGCAACAGGCGGTGGTGCAGGTGCATCTTGTCCGGACTGAACGGGCTGCGCCCCGCGCGCGTACGGCGCACGATCGCCAGCAGCATGTCCAGCGCCGGCACGAAGACCACCGCCGCGACCAACAGGAACGGCGAAAGCAGCGCGAAGACGTCGCGCGCCCCGTAGGCGCTCTGGGATATCGGGCCGGCGGCCGTCGTGGCGGCCGCGGCCAGCATCAGGCCGATCAACATCGACCCCGAGTCGCCCATGAAGATCCGGGCCGGGTGGAAGTTGTGCGGCAGGAATCCGAGACACGCCCCGGCCAGCACGACCGAGATCACCGCCGGCGGATAGAAGAGCACGTCGCCGCCGTGATCGCGGAGCAGGCCGACGGAGTAGATACAGATCGCCATCGCGGTGATCAGTCCCAGCCCCGCGGCCAGACCGTCGAGCCCGTCGACGAAGTTCATCGCGTTCACGACCGCGACGGTGAGGGCAAGCGTGAGCAGAATCGACGAGACCTGGTCGAGCACGATGGTGCCGATCGACCCGAACGGGATGTAGAGGACCACCCAGGCCACGCCCATGGTCACCAGCACGCTGGCGGCGGTGATCTGCCCGGCGAACTTGGTCAGGGCGTCCAGGCCCCAGCGGTCGTCGATCAGTCCGATGCCCATGATCAGACCACCGGCGATCACGACCGCCGGCATCCCCGAGGAGTAGATGAAGCCACGGGTCAGCGCCGGGAGTTGAGAGGCCAGGAAGACGGCGGTGACGACGCCGAGGTACATGCCCAGGCCGCCCATCCTCGGGATGGGGGCTAGGTGGACGTCGCGCTCGCGGGGGTAGGCGACCGCGCCCAGGCGGGTGGCCAGCACCCGCACTCCCCCGGTGACGAAGTAGGTGACGGCGGCGGCCGTCAGACCGACGAGCGCGAGTTCGCGCAGCGGAACGCCGGCGCCTCTCTCCGAGAGCGCAAGCAGGACGCCCGCGTCTTTCCCGGAGAGTGCAAGCATTAGGGAGTCACCGGCCATGTCCGACCGACGCTACCCCGCCACGGACGGCGCCGAACCGGTCAGCGTCGCCGCCTCCACGCCGAGCACCGAGGCGACGGCGGCCACGCTCACCGGCCCCTCGCGAAGGACGCGCGGCGCCGGGCCGGTCAGGTCGACGATCGTCGAGGCCGCCTGCTCCTGGGATGGGCCGCCGTCGAGGTAGACGTCGACCAGGGCACCGAGTTGGGCCTGGGCCTCCTGCGCGGTGGTCGCCGGCGGCTGCCCGGAGACGTTGGCGCTGGACACCGCGAGCGGGCCGGTCTCGCGCAGCAGTTCCAGGGCCACCGGCTGCAGCGGCATCCGCAGCATCACGGTGCCGCGGGCGTCGCCGAGGTCCCACTGCAGCGACGGGGCCTGCTGCACGACGAGACTCAGCGCGCCGGGCCAGAACGCACGGATCAACTCCCGCGCCGTGTCGGGAACGTAGTACACGAGACCTTCGATCGTGTGCCAGGAGCCGACGAGCACGCCTACGGGCATGTCTCGGCCGCGGCCTTTGGCGGCGAGCAGAGCGGCGACGGCGGGACTGTCGAAGGCGTCGGCGGCCAGGCCGTACACGGTGTCGGTGGGCATGACCACCAACCGCCCGCTTTTCAGCGCCGACGTGGCCGCGGCGATGGCAGGGGCCCGGTTCTTCGGATCACGGCAGTCGAAAAGCTGGGTCACTGGGCACCTCGGATGCGACGGGCGGTGACGAACCTCGGGCGTCCGGTGAGGTCACGGCGGGCGGTGACGCCGGTGAAGGCACCGCTCTCCATCTCCGCGACGGTGGCCGCGGCGGTGGTGTCGTCGTGCTCGACGGCCAGCAGCCCACCGGGGACGAGCCAGCCGGCGGCGCGACGGACGATCGGACGGATCACCGACATGCCGTCGGCTCCGCCGAACAGGGCGTGGGCCGGATCATGCCGGGCCACTTCGGGTTCCAGTTCAGCACCCTCGGGAATGTAGGGCGGGTTCGCCACCACGAGATCCACGGCACCGTCGAGGTCGGGCAGCAGGGCCGGATCGGTGACGTCACCGCTGAGCACCTCGACCCCGGTTCCGGCGGCGTTGCGGCGGGCGTAGTCCAGTGCCACTGCGTCGTCATCCACGGCGATCACCCTGGCGCCGGGCAGCGAGCGCGCCAGCGCGACGGCCAGCGCGCCGGACCCGGTGCACAGGTCGAGGATTACGGGGTGGGCCGGAAGCTGTTGTCGCAGAGCCCAGTCGAGCAGCGCTTCGGTCTCGGGACGCGGGATGAACACCCCCGGGCCTACCTGCAGGTCGGCCGGGCCGAAGGCTGCGCGCCCGGTGATGTGTTGGAGGGGAACTCGGCTCGCCCGGGCCGTGACGGCCTGGTCGAAACGCTCGAAGAAGCCGTCCTCCGGCGAGTCCAGCAGGGCCAGCCGACCACGCTCGGTGCCGGCCACGTGCGCGGCGAGCAGTTCGGCATCGGTTCGCGCGGAGTCGATACCCGCCCGCGAGAGTTGTTCGGCGGCAACCGCGATCGCCGCCCGAAGGGCTAGGCCCATTTCTCGGCTCCCGTTCGCTCCGGTCCTCGCTTCGCTGCGATCCTCACTCACGCTCGCCTTCGGTCATGCCTGTTGCAGCCGGGCTTGCTTGTCGGCGGCCACCAGAGCGTCGAGCAGGTCGTCCATGTCACCGTCGAGCACCTGATCGAGGTTGTGCGCCTTGAAGTTGATCCGGTGATCGGCGATCCGGTTCTCCGGGAAGTTGTAGGTGCGGATGCGCTCACTGCGATCGACGGTGCGGATCTGGCTGGCCCGGTCGGCCGACGCGTCCGCCTGCGCCTGCTCCTCGGCCAGGGCCTGCAGCCGCGCCGCGAGGACCTGCATGGCACGGGCCTTGTTCTGCAGCTGCGAGCGCTCGTTCTGGCAGGTGACAACGATGCCGGTGGGCAGGTGTGTGATGCGCACCGCCGAATCGGTGGTGTTGACCCCCTGGCCGCCCTTGCCGGAGGACCGGTAGACGTCGATGCGCAGATCGGACTCGTCGATCTGCACCTCCTCGACCTCGTCGGGCTCCGGGTAGACCAGCACGCCGGCGGCCGAGGTGTGCACGCGCCCCTGGGATTCGGTGACGGGCACCCGTTGCACGCGGTGCACGCCGCCTTCCCACTTCATTCGCGACCACACCCCGTCGGCCGAATCCCCTTTGGAGGCAATGGAGATGGTGGCTTCCTTGTAGCCGCCGAGATCGGAGAACGTCTCGTCGAGAACCGTCACCGACCATCCGCGACGTTCGGCGTACCGGATGTACATCCGGGCCAGATCGGCAGCGAACAGCGCCGACTCCTCACCGCCCTCGCCGGACTTGACCTCGAGGACGATGTCGTCGGCGTCGTGCGGATCCCGCGGGGCCAGCATGTCGGTGAGTTGGTCGTCGAGTTCGGCGACCCTGGCCTCCAGTTCGGTGACCTCCTCGGCGAACGAGGAATCGTCGGCGGCCAGTTCGCGGGCCGCCTCGAGGTCGCCGCGCGCCGCCTCCAGCTTGCGGTAGGTTGCGGCGATCGGAGCCACCTGGGCGAAGCGCTTGGCCACCCGTCGGGCGTTGGCGGCGTCAGCGTGCAGTTCCGGGTCGGACAGTTGCCGCTCGAGGTCGGCGTGTTCAGCCAGCACGGCGTCGATCGCATCAGCGGGTGCGCTCTGCGTCATCGTCCGTCCTCGTCGGTCTTACGTCTGGAAGTCCCGGACACAAACCGACGCCCGGACTCGCACGCTGGCGAGCGACGGGCGTCGGTCGGTGAAGCTAGCTGTCGCTGGACTCGGCGGCCTTGGGGGCGCGCTTGCCGTAGCGCTTCTCGAAGCGGGCCACGCGGCCGCCGCTGTCGAGGATCTTCTGCTTGCCCGTGTAGAACGGGTGGCACTGCGAGCACACCTCGACCACGATGTGGCCGCTCTCCTTGGTGCTGCGCGTCGTGAAGCTGTTGCCGCAGCCGCAGACCACGGTGGTCTCGACGTAGGCGGGATGAATTCCGCTTTTCATGAGGTCCTCTTCTTGTCTGGTCGCCGGGTCGCCCGTCGGTGGCGGACGTGAACCGGTACCCGAGGTGAACGTCCACCAGTATGCCAGTTCGCCCGTCACCTGCCCAAATGGGCCCTCGGGTGTGATCTGGAGGCGTTGTGGGTAACCAACGGTTGCAGCCGCGGCCGGCGCACAGCCGAACCGGGCCGCCGTCCGGTCACCCGCCGGTCGATCTCCCGTGAATGGGAACGGTGCGCACCCCGCCGGAATTCCTCCGGCCAGCGGTGACACCGACGGTCGCCCTGCCAGATGTACCCGAACCGGACGCGGGCCCGGGTTCAGTGCGCCGGCCCGGTCGTGTTCACGATCCGGTAGCTGCGGCTCCTGGGGGCACGTGCCCACAGGATTCCGTGGGGAATGCGGGCGCCCTGGGCGGTGAGGTGGCGCTTGATCACCTTGTTGGTGGCGGTGACGGGCAGGTCGTCGGCGAACCAGACATAGCGAGGCCAGGCTTTGGGCGACAGGTCCGCCTGGACCGACAGGAAGTCGGCGAACTCTCCGGGACTCAACGATGCGCCGTCGCGCAGCACGATCGCCGCCATCACCGCGTCGCCGACCAGCTCGTCGGGCACGGCGTACACCGCGACCCTGTTGATCGGGTGCAGCCGGTGCAGGATCCGCTCGATAGGGGCGCAAGACAGGTTCTCGCCGTCGACCCGCAACCACTCCCCCGTCCGGCCGGCCAGGTAGATCCAGCCGTCGGCGTCGCGGTAGGCGAGGTCACCGGACCAGTACATCCCCTGACGGAGCCGCTCACCGGTGGCCGCGTCATCGTTGTAGTAGCCACTGAACAGTCCGGGGCCGGTGGTGTTGACGATCTCGCCGATCGCCTCCTGCGGGTTGCTCAGCGCCCCGTTGGCGTCGAAAACCGCTGCGGGACATTCGGTCAGCGTCTCGGGGTTGTAGACGGCAACGCCCGGAAATCCCCGCCCGACCGACCCGGGCGGGCACTCGCCGTCACGGGTGATGATCACCGCGCCTTCGGTGGAGCCGAACCCGTCCCACACCGTGCAGCCGAAACGCCGGCCGAACTCGGCGATGTCGCGATCGGCGGCCTCGTTGCCGAAGGCGACTCGCAGCGGGTTGTCGTGGTCGTCGGGCCGCTCGGGCGTGGCGAGCACGTAGGCCAGCGGCTTGCCGACGTAATTCAGGTAGGTGACGCCGTAGCGGCGCAGATCGTCGAGCAGGCGGGAGGCGGAGAAGGTCGCCGGCGCCATGGCCGCGCCGGATGTCACCGCCACCGACCAGCCGGCCAGCAGCGCGTTCGAGTGGAACAGCGGCATCGACAGGTAGCAGACGTCGTCGGAGGTGATCGAAAACCGCTGCACCAGAGCCGTTCCCGAGAAGGGGATCATCATGTGCGCGACGCGCACCGCTTTGGGTTCGCCACTGGTACCCGACGTGAAGATCAGCATGAAGGTGTCGGTGGGCGACACCTCCCGGTGCGGGACCAGCTCCGGAGCGTTCTGCAGCAGTGCGGTCCATTCCGCCGCATCGACGTCGAGGATCCGAACTCCGGGCAGGTGCAGGCCGTCGAGCAGTCCACGATGGGCGGCGTCGGTGAGCAGCAGCTGGCAGTCGGCCCGGAGAATGTCGCGGGCCAGCGCCTCGCCGCGTCGGGTGTTGTTGATGCCGGCCAGCACGTAGCCGCCGAGTCCCGCCGCGGCCATCGCGGTCAGCATGTCCGGACCATTGGCCAGCAGCGTCCCGACGTGCAGCGGCCGGGCCCGGTCGGCGAGGGCGATCAGCGTGGCGGCTTCGCGTGCCGCATCGTCGAGATGCTGCGCCCAGGTCCAGGACCGGTCGCCGTACGCGACCGCCCGCCCGGCATCCCCGGCACGCTCCCGGAGCAGCTGCTGGACGGTGTCGGCCATCTCAGGGCTGTGCCCGCCCGGCGAGGATCATCACGATGTCACGGATCGGGGCGCGCACCTCGCGACCCTCCCCGGCCGCGAAGTCGGCGTCGGTGGCGACCAGGCGCACACCGTTCAACTGCCGCGTGGCGTTGATGGGAAACGTCATGCCGGCCAACCGGTTTGCCGCCTCCGCGGCGGCCTCGGCGGGCATGGGAAGGTCGATTCCGAGCGGTACCGCGATGTCCTGTCCATGCACCAGGAGTTCGATCAGGGGTTGCTGCACGCTGGTTCCGGGGACCTTCTTGCGGGCGCCGACCATGCCCCGCAGCGCCTCGGCGATCTGCGTCTTGGAGCGCGGGTCCTCGACACCGAGCCGGCGGATCATCGGATCGAACCGGAAGCCGGACTTCACCGCCTCGACCATCGCCCGGGCGGGCGACATGTGCGAGTGGGTCAGATGGGCGGCGACGTCGCGCACCCGCCAGCCGTCACACAGCGACGGCGCCATCCACTGCTGATCGTCGAGCGTGTCCAGCAGGTCGGCGATCTCGGCTCGTTGAGCGTCGACGAACGACCAGATCCGGTCCGGCTTCATCGCCGCGTCAGTCGCCGTCGGCCATTCCCGGTGCGGTCTTGGACACCTGGACCAGGAACTCGTAGTTGGTCTTGGTCTTACGCAGCTGGCTCATCAACAGGTCGATGGCCTGATGGCTGTCCAGGCCGGACAGCACCCGGCGCAGCTTGTGCACGATCGCGAACTCGTCCGGGGAGAGCAGCAGCTCGTCCTTGCGGGTGCCCGACGGGTTGACGTCGACGGCCGGGAACACGCGGCGCTCGGCGATCTTGCGATCGAGCTTGAGCTCGGCGTTGCCGGTGCCCTTGAACTCCTCGAAGATCACCGTGTCGCCGGTGGAGCCGGTCTCGACCATCGCGGTGGCGATGATCGTCAGCGAGCCGCCGTGCTCGATGTTGCGGGCCGCGCCCAGAAACCGCTTCGGCGGGTACAGCGCGGTCGAATCGACACCGCCGGACAGGATGCGCCCCGACGCCGGTGAGGCGTTGTTGTAGGCGCGGCCGAGCCGGGTAATGGAGTCGAGCAGGACGACGACATCCTTGCCCTGCTCCACCAGACGCTTGGCCCGTTCGATGGCCAGTTCGGCGGCCTGGGTGTGATCGGACGGCGGACGGTCGAAGGTCGAGGCGATGACCTCACCCTTGACCGAGCGCTGCATATCGGTGACCTCTTCGGGCCGCTCGTCGACGAGCACCACCATGAGGTGGCATTCCGGGTTGTTGCGGGTGATCGCGTTGGCGATGTCCTGCATGATCGTGGTCTTGCCAGCCTTCGGCGGCGAGACGATCAGCGCGCGCTGGCCCTTGCCGATCGGCATGATGAGGTCGATCACACGGGTGGTCAGCTTCTCGGAGCTGGTCTCCAGGCGCAGCCGCTCGTTGGGATACAGCGGAGTCAGCTTGCCGAACTCGGGGCGGTTCTTGGCCGCCTCGACCGGTCCGCCGTTGACGCTGTCGAGACGGACCAGCGGATTGAACTTCTGGCGCGAATTCTGGCCGGCGGCCTCGCCCTCCCGGGCGACACGCACGGCACCGGTGACGGCGTCGCCGCGGCGCAGCCCGTTCTTGCGGACCATGTTCATCGAAACGTAGACGTCGTTGGGCCCGGCCAGGTAGCCGGAGGTGCGGACGAAGGCGTAGTTGTCCAGCACGTCGAGGATTCCGGCGACGGGCTGGACGACGTCGTCCTCCCGCAGTTCGGTGTCGCCGCCGCCACCCTCGCCGCCGACCCGCTCGCCGCGCCGCCGCCGGTCGCGGAACCTACGGCCGCGACGGCCGCCGCGGCCGTCGCCGTCGTCGCCCTGGTCGCCCTGGTCGCGGTTCTCGTTGCGGTTGTCGTTGCGGTTCTCGCCACGGTTGTCGTTGCGGTTCTCGCCACGGTTGTCGTTGCGGTTCTCGCCACGGTTCTCGTTGCGGGTGTCGGTCTTGGCCTCGCCGGCTGCCGCGGGCGCCTCGCCGGCCGGGGCGTTGTCGTCGGCAGCCGCCTTCTCAGCGCGCTTCTCCGGGGCCGGCGCCGCATGGGCCTCGGCGGGTTGGCTCTCGGTGGCCTCGCCCTGGTGACCGCCGTTGCGGGAGCCACCGTTCTGGGGGCCGCCCTGGATCTCGCGGATCGCGGCGATCAGGTCGTTCTTGCGCATTCCCGACGTCCCCTTGACGCCGACCTGGCTGGCCAGGGCACGCAGTTCCGGCAGCACCATGGTGGCCAGCGAGCCTCTCTTGGGGGCGGCGGCCTCGGACGTGCTTTCGGAGTTCACGGCAGCCCCGGAATCTTTCGCGGGGGCATCAGCCGTGATGAGGTCCGTATCGGTCACGGATTTCCTTTCTTCCCTCGCGGTTGTCATCTCGCGAGGTTTCTGGCGCTCAGTGGATTCAGAACGCACGAAGTCTCACCGGGTCTCGGTGTCAGTGGTGGCCTCACCGGTGGCCAGAATGGCCAACCGTGAACCACTGGATTCAAACACACGGAAGTTTGTGGTGATCGTCCTACTGTCGGCGCAGTACACGCTGCGGTTGCTGGACCCCTATGAGGATAGTCCGGATGCCCCTGCGAGGCAAGGACCGCGTCATCGGCGATTCAGCTGTTCGTCGCCGGCTCCGGCGCTGATGCCGGCCGTCCATCGCACCGGCTCACCGACGGCGACCTCGCTCACAGCAAATCCGTGTTGGCGACCGAACTCCACCGCCTCGGCGGGTAGGTCGGCACCGTTGGTGAAGGCCAGGACCGAAGGCCCGGCGCCGGACAGCACAGCGGCGACCCCGTGCCGCCGCAGCAGATGCAGGTAATCCGCCGACGCGGGCATGGCCGGGGCGCGCTGCGGTTGGTGCAACAGGTCCTCGGTCGCCGCCATCAGCAGGTCGGGACGCTCGGCCAACGCCAGAACCAGCAAAGCCGCCCTGCTCACGTTGAAGCGGGCGGTCTGGTGGCTGACCTGCTCGGGCAGCAACACGCGGGTTTCGGCGGTGGAGGAACGCACCTGCGGGATGCCCGGGAACAGCCGGATGTCGGGGTGCAGCCGCAGCGGCGCGGCGAAGTACCCCGTCTCCGACCCTGGGTCGCCGGCGGCATTCTCCGACCAGGACACCACTGCGCCGCCGAGCACCGACGCCGAGGCGTTGTCGGGATGACCTTCGAACTCGCCGGAGATTTGGATCAGCTGATCGTCGGTCAGCGGACGGATATCTGTTTGCGCCACAAGGGCGTTGGCTGCCGCCAGGCCACCGACGACCGCCGCTGCCGACGATCCCAGCCCGCGGGAATGAGGAATCACGTTGCGGCAGTGGATTTTCAAGCCCACCGCCTGTGCACCCGCGACGGCCAGGCCGCGGCGGACGGCCACCGCGACAAGGTTGTCCGGCCCTGCGGAGACCTGCCCTTCGCCTTCGCCCTCGACTGAGACGACCGTTGTGCCCGAGGTGGTTTCGACACTGATCTCGTCGTAGAGCGCCAGTGCCAAGCCGAGGCTGTCGAATCCTGGACCGAGGTTGGCACTGGAGGCCGCCACCGAGACACGGCCGGTCAGTCCGGCGGGCAGTGTGACGGTCACCGGCAGTTCACCCCCGGGGTCATTCCAGGCCCAGGGCGGCCACGACGGCGGCCGGCTCAACCGGAAGCGGGGTGACGGGCGGAATGTCGCGCAGCGCGGTGTCGGGATCCTTGAGTCCGTGCCCGGTGACGGTGCAGACCACGGTGGACCCGGCCCGCACCCAGCCGTCCGCCACTGCCTTGAGCAGCCCGGCGACGCTGGCGGCCGAGGCGGGCTCCACGAAGATCCCCTCGTCCCGGGCGAGCAGGTGGTAGGCCGCGAGCAGATCCTCGTCGGTGGCGGCCAGGAAGCGTCCACCGGACTGCTCCTTGGCGGCCATGGCTCCGTCCCACGAGGCCGGCGACCCGATCCTGATGGCGGTGGCCAGCGTTTCCGGCTTGCTCACCGGGTGTCCCAGGACCAGCGGAGCGGCGCCGGCGGCCTGGGTGCCGAGCATGCGCGGCAGCTTGTCGGTCACGCCGTCGCGGTGGTACTCGGTGTAGCCCTTCCAGTACGCGGTGATGTTTCCGGCGTTGCCGACGGGCAGCGCGTGGACGTCCGGAGCGGTACCGAGGGCGTCGACGATCTCGAACGCCGCGGTCTTCTGGCCTTCGATGCGGACCGGGTTGACGCTGTTGACCAGCGAGATGGACGGGTAGTCGGCGGTGAGCTTGCGGGCGAGCTCGAGGCAGTCGTCGAAGTTGCCGTCGATTTGAATGATCTTGGCACCGTGCATGACCGCCTGGGCCAGCTTGCCCATCGCGATCTTGCCCTCCGGGATCAGGACCGCGCAGGTGATACCGGCCCGTGCCGCGTAGGCGGCGGCCGAGGCGGAGGTATTGCCGGTCGAGGCGCACAGCACGGCCTTCTGACCCTTTGCCACCGCCTCGGTGACCGCCATCGTCATGCCGCGGTCCTTGAACGACCCGGTGGGGTTGAGACCCTCGACCTTGATGTGCACTGTGCAGCCGGTCTTTTCGGACAGCCGCGGGGCGGGGACCAGGGGTGTGCCACCCTCCAGCAGTGTCACCGGCGTCCAGCCCGCGGCCATCGGGAGACGATCCCGGTAGGCCTCGATCAGGCCCGGCCAGGAGCATCCGGCGCGGCCACGGCAGTCCGCAAACCCTCGCGCACGACGCTGATCGCTCATTCGGCGGTTCCCTCCAGGCGCAGAACGCTGGTGACCTCATCGACGACCTCGAGGCCGGCCAGTGCGGCGACGGTCTCCGACAGCGCGGCGTCGGTGGCCCGGTGGGTGACGACGACGATCCGCGCCCCGCTGGGCTGTCCGGCACCGTCGAGGAGTCCCTCCTGGCGGACCTCGGCGATGCTGACCTCACGCTTGCCGAATTCCGTTGCCACCGAGGCCAGTACGCCGGGGCGATCCTTTACCCGCATACTGACGTAATAGCGGGTCGGGATCACGCCGATCGGCGCCACCGGCAACTGCGCGTAGCGGGATTCGCGGGGACCGCGGCCGCCCTGGACCCGGTTTCGGGCCGCCATCACGACATCACCCATCACCGACGAGGCGGTCGGGTTGCCGCCGGCGCCCTGGCCGTAGAACATCAGGCGGCCGGCCGCCTCGGCTTCGACCACCACCGCGTTGAACGCACCGTTGACCGACGCCAGCGGGTGTTCGAGCGGGACGAGCGCCGGGTAGACGCGGGCCGAAACCCATTCCTGCCCATCGGAGTTGATCCGCTCGCAGATGGCCAGCAGTTTGATGGTGCAGCCCAGGGCGCGAGCGGCCTCGAAGTCCGCCGGGGTGACCTTGGTGATGCCCTCGCGGTAGACGTCCTCGGCGGTGACCCGGGTGTGGAAGGCGATCGAGGCCAGGATCGCCGCCTTGGCGGCCGCGTCGTAGCCCTCGACATCCGCGGTGGGATCGGCCTCGGCATAGCCCAACGCGCTCGCGTCGGCCAGCGCCGTGGCGTAATCGGCTCCCGTGGAGGACATCTCGGAGAGGATGTAGTTCGTGGTCCCGTTGACGATGCCGGCCACCCGCAGCACGGTGTCACCGGCCAGCGACTGGGTCAGCGGACGGATGACCGGGATGGCACCGGCCACCGCGGCCTCGAAGTACAGATCGACGCGGGCCTTCTCGGCCGCCTCGGCGAGCTCGCCGGTGGACTGCGACAACAGGGCTTTGTTGGCGGTGACCACGGACTTGCCGTGCTCCAGCGCGGTGAGGATAGCCTTGCGCGCCGGTTCCACCGGGCCCATCAGCTCGACGACGATGTCGACGTCCTCACGGGAGACCAGATCCTCGACGTTGTCGGTCAGCATCGCCGCCGGCAGCCCCCGGTCGTCAGCGACCCGTCGCACCGCCACACCCCGCAGTTCCAGCGGCGCACCGATGCGCGCAGCCAGATCCGGCGCGCTCTCCTCGATGATCCGCACCACTTCGCGTCCCACGTTGCCCAGGCCGAGCACCGCCACACCGATCGGCTTCTCCACCTACACCACCTCCAGACTCAGCAGATCGTCGACCGTCTCCCGGCGCAGGATCACCCGGGATTTCCCATCGCGCACCGCCACCACGGCCGGGCGGCCGATCAGGTTGTAGCGGCTCGACATCGAATAGCAGTACGCACCCGTGGCGGCGACGGCAAGCAGATCACCCGGGGTGACGTCGTCGGGCACCCAGGCGTCGCGCACCACGATATCGCCACTCTCACAGTGCTTTCCGACGACGCGCGCAAGCGCTGGTTGCGCAGCGCTGCACCGGGACACCAGCCGCACGTCGTAGTCTGCGCCGTACAGCGAGGTGCGGATGTTGTCGCTCATGCCGCCGTCGACGCTGACGTACCGGCGGTGTGACGAGCCACTGATCGCCACGTCCTTGACGGTGCCCACCTCGTAGAGCGTGATGGTGCCCGGACCGGCGATAGCCCGTCCCGGTTCGACCACCAGACGGGGCGCCGGTAGGCCGACGGCCGCGGATTCGTTGTGCACGATTGCCGCCAGCTTGGCGGCCAGATCGGCAACCGGGGGCGGATCATCCTGGGGCACATAGGAGATGCCCAGTCCCCCACCGAGGTCGACGGTGGCGATCTGGGCGGTCTTGTCGACACCGAACTCGGCGATGACGTCGCGCAGCAGTCCGATGACGCGTCGCGCCGCCAGTTCGAAGCCGCCCACGTCGAAGATCTGCGAGCCGATGTGGCTGTGCAAACCCACCAGGCGCAGGTTGTCCGCGGTGAAGACGCGGCGGATCGCCGTCATCGCGTCCCCGGCCGCAAGCGAGAGCCCGAACTTCTGATCCTCGTGCGCGGTGGCGATGAACTCGTGGGTGTGCGCTTCCACTCCGACGGTGACCCGCACCATGACGTTCTGCACCACCCCGGCGTGGGCGGCGACCGCGTCGAGGCGGTCGATCTCGGTCATCGAGTCCAGCACGACGTAGCCGATCCCGGCGTTGACGGCTGCGGTCAGCTCGTCGACCGATTTGTTGTTGCCGTGCAACGCGATCCGCTCGGCGGGGAAACCGGCGTGCAGAGCGACCGCCAGCTCGCCGCCACTGGCGACATCGAGGCACAGCCCCTCCTCGGCCACCCACCGGGCGATCTCAGTGCACAGGAAGGCCTTGGCCGCGTAGTTGACGTTGTCACCGCCGCCGAACGCGTCGGCCATCTCCCGGCAGCGGCTGCGGAAGTCGTCCTCGTCTACGACGAACAGAGGTGTGCCATAGGTTTCGGCCAGCTCGGTCACCGCCACGCCGGCCACCCGCACCACGCCGTCGTCGCCGCGAACGAGGTTGCGCGGCCACACTTTCGGCGACAGCGCCAGCAGGTCGGCGGCACTCTGCGGCCTCGGCGGAGCATCGCCGTGGTGGATCTCCTCGGCGTGCCGCGGCCCGGCGGGGTGAACGCTCACATCCGCTCCGGAGCCGTAACGCCAAGGATCCCAAGGCCGTTGGCGATCACCTGGCGGGTGGCCTCGCACAGGGCCAGCCGAGCGCGGTGCAAGTCGCCCGCCTCCTCATCGCCTTGCGGCAACACCCGGCAGGAGTCGTAGAACCGGTGGTAGTCACCGGCCAGGTCCTCGAGGTAGCGACACACCCGGTGCGGCTCGCGCAGCGTGGCGGCCACCTCCAGCACCCGGGGGAACTCACCGAGGCTGCGGATGAGCGTGCCCTCTTTGTCATGGGACAGCAGGTCGAGGTGCCTGGTGTCGGCCTGCAGGCCCAGATCCGCGGCATTGCGCGCCAGCGCGCACAGCCGCGCGTGCGCGTATTGCACGTAGTAGACGGGGTTTTCACTCGACGCCGATGACCACAGCTGCAGGTCGATGTCGATGGGGGTATCCACCGAGGAGCGGATCAGCGCGTAGCGGGCGGCATCGACCCCGATGGCATCGACGAGATCGTCGAGGGTGATGACCGTGCCGGCCCGCTTGCTCATCCGCACCGGCTGGCCGTCGCGCACCAGGTTGACCATCTGGCCGATCAGCACCTCGACGGTGTCCGGGTCGTCGCCGAGAGCGGCGGCGGCTGCCTTCAGGCGCGCGATGTATCCGTGATGGTCGGCACCGAGCATGTAGATGCAGAGGTCGAATCCGCGCTGCCGCTTGTCGAGGTAGTAGGCGAGGTCACCGGCGATGTAGGCGGGCTGGCCGTCGCTCTTGATAACCACCCGGTCCTTGTCGTCACCGAACTCTGTGGTGCGCAACCACGTTGCGCCGTCCTTCTCATAGATCGCGCCGTTGGCCCGCAGCTGGGCGATGGCCTGGTCCACCCGTCCGCTGGTGTGCATGGAGTCTTCGTGGGTGTAAACGTCGAAGTCGGTTCCGAACTCGTGCAGCGAGTTCTTGATGTGGGTGAACATCAGGTCCACGCCGATCTCACGGAACGTCTCGCGCTGTTCGGAGTCCGGCAGGCTCATCGCGTCGGGCGCCTTGGCGAGCACCTGCGCGGCGATGTCGGCGATGTAGGCGCCGGCGTAGCCGTCCTCGGGGGCGGGTTCACCTTTGGCGGCGGCGATCAGGGAGTTGACGAACCGGTCGATCTGGGCACCGTGGTCGTTGAAGTAGTACTCGCGCACCACCTGTGCGCCCTGGGTGCTGAGCAGCCGGCCGAGGGCGTCGCCCACCGCGGCCCAGCGCGTTCCGCCGATGTGGATGGGACCGGTCGGATTGGCCGAGACGAACTCCAGGTTGATATGCCGTCCGCTGAGCAGACCGGAGTCGCCGTAGTCGCCGGCCGCCCGGATGACGTCGGCGACCAGCGCACCCTGTGCCCCGGTCTCGATGCGCAGGTTGACGAAGCCGGGCCCGGCCACCTCGGCCGACGCGATGCCGTCCGCGCCGGCCAGTGCGGTGGCCAGCCAGCCGGCCAGCTCACGGGGGTTGGCGCCGGCCTTCTTGGCGACCTGCAGTGCGAGGTTGGTGGCGTAGTCGCCGTGCTCGGGGTTGCGCGGCCGCTCCACGGTCACCGCGGCCGGCAGGGCAGCCGGATCCATGCCGCGCTCGGCGAGCACCGTGGCAGCGGTGTCGCGCAGCAACTCGGCGAGATCGGCGGGGGTCACGGGGGATCATCCTATGCGTTAGGCTGTGTCCGCCCGACGGCGCAGCACACACATGCGCCCCCGTAGCTCAGGGGATAGAGCGTCTGCCTCCGGAGCAGAAGGCCGCAGGTTCGAATCCTGCCGGGGGCACGGCGGTGGGAGAGACGATGGTCCATCGACTGTCCGTGATCGCCATCGCTTTCTGCGGGCTACGGTAGCTGCTGTCGCCGGTCCGGCGGCGGCAAGCCCGATCGGGATGGACCGGCGACTACCAGCGTGAACGGCTGCTGCGCGGCGGATGCTCGCTACAGCCTCTTGATGCGGCCCCGATACCGGGCGATGAATTCCGCATTGCTCTGCTCGCCCAGATCGCCGTTGGCGCTGTGCCACACCGGCGCGGGGTGGCCGCGGCGCAGCAACTCGGCCACGGTGGCGGCGACCAGTGCCTGCAGCAGTGCGCTGCCTACCACGGTGGAAGTGGCCGACACGGCGCTGGGGCAGCCGGGAATCTGCACCTTTGCATCGCCGTCGACGCCGTAGTTGTCGAACACCAGATCCGCGCAGTCGAAAAGCTTCTTCCCGCTGGGGTGGCGCGAGCTGACATGGCCAGAGAATTGAACCGAGGTGAGAGCCAGCACGGTGGCGCCGCGGGCCCTGGCTGTCAGCGCCACTTCGATCGGGACGGCGTTGCGACCGGAATTGGAAATAACCAGCACCACGTCGCCGGACTGCAGCGGTTCATCGGTGAGCAACTGCTCGGCATAACCGGGCACCCGTTCCAGCCATGTGGAGCGGCGCGCGTTCACCATCACCGAAAGCGGCAAATCCAGGATGGCATTCACCGGCACCAGCCCGCCGGCCCGGTAGAACAACTCCGCGGCCAACAGCTGTGAATGCCCGCTGCCGAACACATGCCAGAGTCCGCCGGCAATGATGCAATCGGCAATCCGCGTGGCGGCGTCGTTCAGTGTTGGTAGTTGCTCGTCGTGTACGCGCTGCACCAACGCGCTCACAGTGTCCAGGTATTCGGCGGCGTAGTCGCTCATAGGGGCTCCGGCGAGAAGTCAGCACCACGCCCGGCACGCTGCCCCGACGGCGCTGGGGCGTTCGGCCGGGCGGTGCCCGACCTGCTTCAGCTCTTGGATTCGTAGTTGTAGTTGATTCGCTCGCCGTCGGTGCTGATGGTGGTCAGCACAAAGTCCAGTGACTCGCCGCCGGCGGTGACCTTGCACTCAGCGGTCGCGCCAGGTTTCCCTTCCAAACCACTGGCGCAGTCGGCGGTGTCCGGACGTTGACCCAGCTGTTCGGCCAGCTGGTCGAGCAGCGACTCCTGCAGTTTGGCCTTGGGCAGCACCGGAATCAGGTTGAAGTTCATCAGGAGGCCGTTGACTTTGGTTACTTCCACGGTCCGACGCACGGTCACACCGCCAACCGTCGTTGCACAATGCGTCTCGTAACCCTTGGTGCCCTCCAGGCCGCTGTCGCAGATGACCGAGTCGACCTTCTCACCGGACGCCTCGCCCACCAACGCCGTGACTTTCTTCTCCAGCTGTTCCTTGGACAACGCGGGGGACATCTCGTAGCTGACTTCCTTGCCCTCCACCTTGGTCACCGTGACGACCGGCTCGATGCTGTTCGTCGCGTTGATGACCACCTCGCAGCGGGTGGTCTTGCCGACCTCGCCCACCAAGTCGTCCTTGCAGGTGACGGATTCCGCTTTCGCACCGGCTTGATCCAGCCGGTCCGAGATGTCTTTCTGCAGATCGGCTTTGGCCACGACCGGCGTTCCGCTTCCGATGCTGAACGAGCACCCGGCAAGGGCTCCCCCGGCCAATGTCAACGCCGCAACGACCGTGCCGAATTTGGTCCTACGCATTGCCACTCCTAGCCGTATCGGGCTGGTGACCTGCAGTTATGGCCTGCAGCTGTGAGCACAAAGTATCACACCCGAGTGGCTTCTGCGGGTTGACTGTGAACCTTCAGTCCGCCGGTTGACGTGCGCTGTCGCACTGCGCGATTACTCGCCAGACCCGCGGTTGACGGCCGTCCCCGCCATCGCCCGCACCGACGCCGGGACCGGGATGCTCTCGTCGCAGTCCGGTGCGCGCTGCGGCTGACCGTAGCTCGTGGCGATCGGCAACACCCCGGCCCACACGTCGGAGGCGACATCCTCTTCGGGGTCATCCGACCAGTCTTCGCCGATCTTGAGCGACCAGTTGTCCGGCCCGATCCCCAACCGCAGCACGATGGTCGCGGCCAGTTCCTTGGCGCTGCTGTCGCGCATTTCGGCGACCCGGCCGGGAATGAACGCCTCGGTGAGCCCCTGCAGGTACTTGATCTTGGCATCGCTGTCGACGGCGCTGAAGCTGCCGAACAGGACCGCGCTGTGATAGCGGAATGACGACTCGAAGGCGCTGCGGGCGACCACGACACCCTCCATGGTGGTAACGCACACCGAAGCCGGCGCACCGTCGGCCAGCTCGCGAAGCCAGGGGGACCCGGTGGAGCCGTGGATCACCACATCGTCACCGATCCGGGCGAAGCCGGTCGGCAACGCAACCGGATGGCCAGCCCGGATGAATGCGATGGTGGCCAACGGGGTGCTGTCCAGGAGTGCATCGAGGCAGCTGCGGTCGGTGCTCTGCTTTTCACGCATACGGGAGACAGCCGTGGATGGGTGCGCCATGGGGATCAGGATGACACGGAACGGTCATGTGGACATCGACATCTCGGAGCTACGGCACGCGTCGCAACGCCCCGGGGTTCAAATCCTCGATCGTGGGATAGCCGTCGATGGCCATGATCAGGTCCGCCTCGGCGAGCAGGGACCGCAGCACGTGCACAATGCCGTCGGTACCGGCCAGTGCGGCCCCGTAGGCATACGGTCGCCCGATGCCCACCGCCGCGGCCCCGAGGGCCAATGCCTTGACCACGTCGGCGCCAGAGCGGATTCCGGAGTCGAACAGCACCGGAACATCGCCGGCCGCGGCCACCACATCGGGCAGGCAGTCGATGGCCGGAAGACCGCCGTTGGCCTGGCGGCCGCCGTGGTTGGAGCAGTAGATGCCGTCGGCGCCGGCGTCGATGGCGCGGCGGGCGTCATCGGGATGGCAGATGCCCTTGAGGATCAGCGGTAGATCAGTAATCGAACGCAACCAGCCCAGGTCGTTCCAGGTCAAGGAGTTCCCGAAAATGCTGACCCAGTGCATGACCGCACTGCGCGGATCGGCGTCGACATCCGCCTGCACCTTGGCGCGGAAATGCGGGTCGCTGATGTAGTTGGCCAGACACAGTCCGCGCAGTTGCGGAAAGTTGGCCGTCGACAGGTCCCGTGGCCGCCAGCCCGGGATCCAGGTGTCCAACGTCACGACGATTCCGGCATAGCCGGCCGCCTCGGCCCGATGAACCAGGCTTTCGGCGAGCTCTCGGTCGGTGGGTGTGTAGAGCTGGAAAAGACCTGGGGTTTCGCCGAATTCGGCGGCGATGTCCTCCAGTGGGTCCATTGTCAGAGTCGACACGCACATGGGAACACCGGTGCGTGCCGCGGCGCGCGCAGCGGCCAGGTCACCGTGCCGGTCGGTCGTGCACAGCCCGATCACCCCGATGGGCGCCATGAACACCGGCGCGGGCCAGCGCCGCCCCCACAGTTCCACCGACAGGTCGCGTTCGGTCGCACCGACGAGCATGCGCGGGATCAATCCCCAGCGATGGAAGGCGGTGGCGTTGGAACGCTGAGTCAGTTCGTCGCCGGCACCCCCGGCGACGTAGGACCAGATCGACGGCGGCAGTGCCTGTTCGGCACGCGCCTCAAGCTCGTCGAAGGACATCGGCAACGTGGGCAGCACACCGGTGAGGCCCTGGAGATAGATCTCCAACTGGTAATTCCCGAAACTCATTGAAGCCTTCCCTGGTCGAAACTGTCCTCGCCGGAATCGAAGTCGGCGACCACCGCAGCGGCCCGGCGGAGCTGATCTGGATCCGAACTCGTCGGGATGAGATGAATCTCGCTGGTACCGATGGCGGCGAATTCCTTGAGCACCTCGGCGAGCTGATCTTCGGTCCCGGCAAACCCGGTCATGGGGGCCATCGCGTCGACGACCTCACGCGGAATCCAATTCATGTAGTGACGCAGGTGACGGTGAATTTGACCGCGGGCCTCATCGCCGAACGCGAACCAGAACGACGTGGCCAGGTGCGGCTGCGGCTTTCCCGCCTCGGCCCAGGCAGTGCGGCCCACCTCGAAGAGTCGATCCTGTTCGGCGACGTCGAGGTTCAATGTGATCCCGGCCAATCCATCGGCCCAGTGCGCTGCGCTGCGCAGTGTCTTGGGTCCGACGGTGCCGACCAACAGTCGCGGTCCGGTGCGCTGCACGGGAGACGGACCAACGGGCACAACGGATTCGGTCAGCTTCTGACCGTCCCACACCTTCTTCATGATGGCGACCCGCTCGGCCATGTCACGCATCGTCTGAGTCGACGGGTCAGCTCCCACGGCGAGGTAGTCCTCACGCCGCCCACCGACGCCGAGCCCAACCGTAAGCCGTCCCCCGCAGAGCATGTCTCCGGTGGCCAGCGATTTGGCCAGCAACACCGGGTCATGTAGTTGCGGCACAACCACAGTGGTGATCAACGGCACCCGATCGGTCCAGGCCGCGAGCGCGCCGAGCAAAGTCAGGGCTTCGGGGTTGTCGAAGGCGATGCGCTCGCCCCAGCACAGCGAGGAGAAGGGGCCTTCGTCGATCCGCTGAGCCCACTGCCGCAGGGTCGCCGCGTCGAGGTCGGGCTCCATCACCGGCATGGTCATGCCTATCTGCACGACCGCGATTCTGGCATGCCCGGCCGGCTACGGGGCCGGGTCCTTCCGGGCGCGGACCGGCCCGGTACTCGGCGGCGGAACCAGAAGGGTGCCGCGCAGGGTGCCCCGGGCCGTGCGGACCGCCACCAGCAGCCAGGTGCTGAGCAGGCCGACGTAGGCGAGCACGGCGGCGACCCGGAAGGCCGGCAGGCCGGTGTGGCCGGCCAGCTGGGTGGTGCCGGTGACGAACGTGCCGACCGGGAAGGTCAGGCTCCACCACGTAAGCGCGAACGGCATGCCACGCCGCAGTGTGCGCACGGTCAGCGAGGTCGCCAGGGCGATCCACAGCACCGCGAAGCCCCACACCGGAACGCCGTAAAGCACCGCGAACGTCTTCATCGCCCCGGCGATGGCCGGGTCGACGGCCGAGGCCGCATTGCGGCCGAGAAGGCCTGCGGCGGTGATGGATTGACCCAGCGGACCCAGGACGATCCACAACGTCGGAACCCGTGCGGTGCCCGATGTGCCGTAGAGCACCAGGCGGCTCCAGATCATCGAGGTGATGATGAACGCCGCCACCAGGGACAGCCCGAACATCGCCCAGCAGCCGTACAGCAGCGTCTGCCGGCCCACGCCCTCCGGGGCGTGCGGGATCAGCAGTGCCCCGGCGGCCGCAGCCACCATAGGCGGGACCACCGGCATCAGCCAGCCGCCGAATGCGGCGTCGGGTTCGACGTCGTGCTGGGTGAACATCAGATAGGGGATGCTGACCGCGGTGAACAGGCCGCCGATCGTGCCGGCCACCCACAGGATCCAGGCGAGGTCGACGGCCGCACGCTCGCCGATGACGTCCTGCCCCACCAGCAACGCGCCGGTCCCCACCGTCAGCAGGGCCATCGGCGCGGCTCCGTAGAAGTGCGCCATCTGCGGGTTGCGGGCGTGGCCGCGGGCCACCGTCGGGTGGCGCATCCAGTGGCCGCCCACCACCACGAGAAGCCCAACCAGCAGAACGGCGGCGGCCACCCACACCGCACGCGTGAAGGGATGCAGGCCAGGAACATTGACGGGCAGCGTCGCGCCGGCATTGGCGACGATTCCGGTGCCCATCACCGACGCGAACCAGTTCGGGCCGATGCTGCCCAGGCGCTCGACCCCCAGTTTGTCGACGCCGGCTTCAGCCACTGCGCCGCCCGCGCCGGTCTTCCTGGCTGAGGTAATCCCGCGCCATCCGGTCGACGTGGGCGGGCAACGCGCCCAGGGCCACGTCGGCCAGCGTGGTCTCCTCCAGCACCGAGCGCATACTGGCGCGCAACGCACGCCAGACGTCGGTCAGCGCCGCCGTCGGCCCGGAATACGGCAGGTCGCCCAGTCCGATGTCACGGACACTCGCCAGCGGTCCGTCGATACAGCGCAGCACGTCGGCGATGCTGATGTCGGCGGCCGGCCGCGCCAGTTCGTAGCCGCCGTCGCGTCCGCGGTGGCTGCGCACCAGCCGATCGGCCCGCAGGTCGGAGAGAATGTCGACGAGGAATTGCGGCGGAATGCCCTGGGACTTGGCCAGTTCGTCGGTCTTGACCAGATCCCCGGCCGGAACCGAGGCCAACTGTGTCATCGCACGGACGGCGTACTCCGCTTTCGCCGACATCCGCATGCCGCGGATTCTGCCATCCCGGCGGCAGGAAACGGCTCGTTAATCGCCAGCCGGACCGGCGGGCGCCTTGCCGGCGTGATCGGCGGCCTTGCGCACGGCGTCGACCGCGCTGCGGAGCATCCCCTGCGCCTGATGACGCGCCTGGTCGACGGCGTCGTTCACCGGACCCGACCACGCCGGCACCCGCGGCCGGCTGAGGGCGGGGTTGAGGTCCTTGGGCGTGCCGGGGTCGAGGCCATCGGCCAGGTCGGGCACCGCCGGCGGCGCGATGACCTCCGGGCTGTCAAGCACTGCCGTTCGCCGCTGAACCCGTTCGCCGCCAAGGACTTCGGCCTTCGGCGCCGGCGGTGTCACCAGGCCGGAGCCGGGCGTCTCGGCCGGCCCGGTTTCGGTGGATGTGGCGGCAACCGAGCGGGCGCCCTTGGCGGGCTGCTCGACGACGTCGCTGAACGCGTTGTCGATCGCGGTCTGCGGCTCACCGGCGGTGACCGCCGTCAGTACGTCGGCGACCACCTGCACACCGGTGCCGACCAGACCGCGGACGGCATCGGCGACCTGGCCGCCCTCCTTGACAAGAAGAGCGCCGACCGCGAACGCCGCCGTCACCGCGGTGCCATCGGTCAGGCCGCGCACCCCGTCCATCAAGGTCACCACCACCGCGGCGGCGGCCGGCACGAGCTCGGCGGGAAGCGCGGCGACGGCGAGGAGTTGATCGGTCGTCATCGGTCCCGGCACCGCGGGAGGCAGCACGGGCGTCGGCAGCACCACGGGGCCGCCGGCCGGCGGGATGTGGGGAACATACGGGATGGACGCGGCCGTCAACTCGGGGTTCGTGACGGCGGAGGCCCCGGCGAAGAATGCCGAGACGATCGCGTTCTTGGTGAGGTAGGTGGCGTCAGCAGCTAACGACGTGACGAGGTCCTTCAGCACCGCGAACGGGTTGCTCGGCGATTCGGCCGGTGCGGGCGCGATCCGGCTGAGGAAATCGTTGTTGAGCATGTCCAGGGCGTCGCCGGTGCCCGACAGCTTCACCGCCGGAATCTCCAGGTCGGCGCGCGGCGCCACCACCGGATTGGCCACCACGACGGCAGCGACCGACAAAGCCACTCCCGTCGTGAGTAAAGGACCGATCCGGCCAGACACAGCACACCGCCTCTCGTGGTGAAGGATTTCCTCAACAATAGCTGAGATTCACCTGAGAAGCATCCCGGGGCCAGCGAATTTTCGTCAGATGTGGTCTATCCCACACTGCGCGGGCCCGCAAGCAGGCGTAATGAGGCCCGCGACCGGTAAATGGGCTACCGCAGCGCGGTGAGCACGGCGTCGGCAAACTCCGGCCGGCACACCACGACATCGGGCAGCAGCGGGTCGGACTGGTTGTAGCGCAGCGGGCTGCCGTCGACGCGGGACGTGTGCAGACCCGCGGCCCGCGCCACCACGACCGGCGCCGCCGAATCCCACTCGTATTGGCCGCCGGCGTGGACGTACACCTCGGCGCGGCCCTGCACCACCGCGGCCACCTTGGCCCCGGCTGAACCCATCTCGACAAGGTCGGCGCCGAGCGCGTCGCGCACCTGCATCGCAACCGCCGGCGGGCGGGTGCGGGACACCAGGATGCGCGGGGCGCCGGCGTGCGCCGGCGGTCCCGAGACCCGGGGAGTCGCGAGGGTGACGGCCTGCCCCGGCAGTGCGACCGCTCCGGCCACCAGTTCGCCCCGTTCCCACAGCGCCACGTGCACCGCCCAGTCGTCGCGGTCGAGTTCGGAAAACTCCCGGGTGCCGTCGAGTGGGTCGACGATCCAGACGCGCTCGGCCGTCAGCCGCAGCGGGTTGTCGACGCCTTCTTCCGACAGCACGGCGTCGTCCGGCCGGGACGCGGCCAGCTGTGCCATCAGGAAGTCGTGGGAGCGCTTGTCCCCCTGGGCTTTCCGTTCGGCGGCGGTCGCCTCCGACAACTCGGAGCGCACCCCGAGCAGCAGGGTGCCCGCCTCGGTGGCCAACCGGGCAGCCAGTTCGTGGTCGTTCACGCCCGCGATTCCAGCAGGCCGACCACCTGGGCGGCAAGTTCGGCGGCGCTGTGGTCGGGCGTGAGCCGCAGGTCGGGCTTCCTGGGCCGCTGATACGGGCTGTCGATCCCGGTGAAGTGCGTGATCTCGCCGCGGCGGGCCTTGGCGTAGAGACCCTTGGGATCACGCCGCTCGCAGTCCTCCAGCGGGGTGTCGACAAAGACCTCGAAGAACTCGATACCGGCGTCGCCGTGGACGCCGCGGGCCAGATCACGGTGCTCCTGCAGGGGGCTGATGGCCGGAACCAGAACCGTCAGCCCGGCGTCGGCCATCAGGGTGGCCACGTGCGCCAGGCGGCGAAGGTTCTCGGCGCGATCGGCCATCGAGAACCCGAGGTCGGCGTTGAGGCCGTGCCGCAGGTTGTCGCCGTCGAGGATGTAGGCCGGGCGCCCGCGCTCCAGCAGCATCTGTTCCACGATCACGGCCACCGACGACTTCCCCGAACCGGACAGGCCGGTGAACCAGATCGTGCGGCCCTTGGTCAGCCGGTCCCCCGGGGTGACCAGCGACTGGTGACGCACCGTGTTCGGCGAGGCGGTCCGTCCGGCGGCCGGCGCGGTGTCGCGCACCATGCCGGCCGCGACGGTGACGTTGGTGTCGGGGTCGATCAGGATGAACGACCCCGTCGCCGAGTTGCGGGTGTACTCGTCGAGCAGCAGCGGCACCTGGGTGCGCAGGCCGACCCGGCCGAGCTCGTTGAGTTTCAGGGCGGTGGCGCCCTTGTCGCGATGCAGGGTGTTGACGTCGAGGCGGTAGTCCAGTCCGGTGACCCTGGCCCGGGTCGAGCGCGTGGTGTGCTTGATCACGTAGTCACGGCCGGGTTCGAGCGTGGCGTCGTCGGCCATCCAGCAGACCATCGCGTCGAACTCGGTGGTCGCCTCCGGTTGGTTCTGCGGCCGGGCGAGCAGGTCGCCGCGGGAGATGTCGATGTCGTCGGCCAGGCTGATCGACACTGCCATGGGCGGAAACGCTTCGGAGACTTGGCCTTCCGGGCCGGCGATGGCGGTGATGCGGGTGGTCTTGCCGCTGGGCAGCACCACAACCTCGTCGCCGGGGCGCATGATCCCGCTGGCCACGGTGCCGGCGTAGCTGCGGTGGTCGGCGTGGTCGCGGGTCTGCGGCCGGATGACGTACTGGACCGGAAAACGGACGTCGACCAGGTTGCGGTCACCGGCGATGTAGACGTCCTCGAGGTGGCTCAGCAGCGGCGGGCCGTCGTACCAGGAAGCCTTGTCCGACTTCGTCACCACGTTGTCGCCGTTGAGCGCGGACATCGGGATGGTGGTGACGTCATGCACGTCCAGCCGGGCGGCGAACGCGTGGAACTCGTCGCGAATCCGGGCGAATCGGTCGCGGTCCCAGTCGATCAGGTCCATCTTGTTGACGGCCAACACGAGGTGCTGAACACCGAGCAACGAGGCCAGGAACGCGTGCCGGCGGGACTGCTCCAGCAGGCCGTTGCGGGCGTCCACGAGGACGATCACGAGCTGCGCGGTGGAGGCGCCGGTGACCATGTTGCGGGTGTACTGAATGTGGCCTGGGGTGTCGGCGATGATGAATTTGCGCTTGGCCGTGGCGAAGTAGCGGTAGGCGACGTCGATGGTGATGCCCTGCTCGCGCTCCGAACGCAGGCCGTCGGTGACCAGGGCGAGGTCGGTGTAGTCGTTGCCGCGTTCGCGCGAGGTGCGCTCGACGGCCGCCAACTGGTCCTCCATGACGGCCTTGGAGTCATACAGCAGCCGCCCGATCAGGGTGGACTTGCCGTCATCGACGGAGCCGGCGGTGGCCAGCCGCAGCAGGGTGGTGTCCGGTGCCGTGGCGAGCACATCGGAACTCATCAGAAGTACCCCTCGCGCTTGCGGTCCTCCATGCCGGCCTCGGAGATCCGGTCATCGGCGCGAGTGGCCCCGCGCTCGGTGAGCCGCGACGTCGCGGTCTCGGCGATCACGTCCTCGACGGTGGCCGCGGTGGACTCGACACAGCCGGTACAGGTGACGTCACCGACGGTGCGGAAGCGCACCGAGGTCTCGAACACCTCCTCGCCGGCGGTGGGCTGCATGTACTCGTGGACCGCCAGCAGCATGCCGTCGCGGCGGAACACCGGCCGGCGGTGGGCGTAGTAGATGGACGGCAGGGTGATGCCCTCCTCGCCGATGTAGGCCCAGATGTCGTACTCGGTCCAGTTGGACAGCGGGAAGACGCGGATGTGCTCACCTTTGCGGTAGCGGCCGTTATAGAGGTTCCACAGTTCGGGCCGCTGCGCCTTGGGATTCCACTGGCCGAACTCGTCGCGGAAGCTGAAGACCCGTTCCTTGGCGCGGGCCTTCTCCTCGTCGCGGCGGGCCCCGCCGAAGGCGGCGTCGAAGCGGTTCTCCCGGATGGCCCGCAGCAGCGTCACGGTCTGCAGCGGATTGCGGGACGGGCCGTTGTCGACGACACGGCCGGCGTCGATGTCGTCCTGGACGCCGGCGACCACCAGACGCAGCCCGTAGCGCTGGACGAGTTCGTCGCGGGTGGCGATCACCTCGTCGAAGTTGTGGCCGGTGTCGACGTGCATGACCGGGAACGGAACCCGCGCGGGGGCGAAAGCCTTGATGGCCAGATGCAGCATGACGATGGAGTCCTTGCCGCCGGAGAACAGCAGCACCGGCCGCTCGAACTCGGCCGCGACCTCCCGGATGATGTGGATGGCCTCCGCCTCCAGCGAGCGCAGATGGCTGAGTTCATACTGGCCCGGCAGCGGGCCCGCCGGGTCGTCCGTGTCATGGCCGGCCGCCGGCCGGGACAGAAGCTGCTCCGCCATCAGTTCCTCGTAAAGTTGGCTGAATTAACCAGGATTACCTGCGTTAACGGAACGCTATCCGGGCAGTGCCGGGGTGTCAATCAGCGCGCGCCCGACGCCGAGATTGAAGCGAGGCCGGGAAAACCAGCGTTGGGACCTGCGCGTGTGCAATCTCGGGAAGAAGGCGCCGGGAAGGACCTCCCTAGAGAGTGACCTCGTGGAGCTTGCCGGTGGCCACGTCGAAGACGAACCCGCGCAGCGAGGTGTGCTTGGTGACGAATGGGCTGGCTTCGATGCGGCGCAGCGACTGGCGCACGTCCTCCTCGACGTCGGGGAAGGACTCCGCGGCCCACGCCGGCTTGATGCCGGTCTCGGCCTGGATGTCGCGCTTGAAGTCGTCGTCGGTGAACGTCAGCATGCCGCAGTCGGTGTGGTGGATCAGGATGATCTCGCGGGTGCCCAGCAGTCGCTGGCTGATGGCCAGGGAGCGGATCTCGTCGTCGGTCACCACCCCGCCGGCGTTGCGGATGACGTGCGCCTCACCATCTTTGAGCCCGAGGATCCCGTAGACGTTCATGCGCGCATCCATGCACGCCACGACGGCGACGTGCTTGCTGGGCGGCAATGGCAGCGGGCCGGAGAACGACTTCGCGTACTCCGCGTTGTTGGCCAGGTAGTCGTCGGTAACGCTCACGGGGTGTGTCTCTCCTGTCGTGGCAAGCAGTCGGCCCGAGCGTAGCGACAGACGCCCGCGACGGCAGTGCCGGAAATCGGCGTGATCGTAAGTGTCAGCAACGTGTCAGCGATTGGGCGGCGGCGGAATCGGGGCGCTTACCCGCGCCCACCGCCGACAAACGCCGTTCATCTCCTACCCTGTGCTGCATGCAACGGGTCCCGCGCCGATGATCCGGTTCCTGGCGCGCCGCCTGCTCAACTACGCGGTCCTGCTGGCCGTCGCCTCGTTCCTCACGTTCGCGCTGACGTCGTATGCGTTCCGGCCGTTGGACAGCCTGTTGCAGCGCAACCCGCGGCCTCCGCAGGCCGTCATCGACGCCAAGGCCGCCGAACTCGACCTCGACAAGCCGATCCCCCTGCGCTACGTGCACTGGGTGTCCGGGGCGGTCCGCGGCGACTTCGGCACCACCGTCAACAGCCAGCCCGTCGCCGACGAACTGTGGCGCCGCATCGGCGTGAGCCTGCGGCTGCTGGTCATCGGTTCGGTGCTGGGCACGATCATCGGGGTGGTGGTCGGCGCGTGGGGAGCGATCCGGCAGTACCGGCTGTCCGACCGGGTCATCACAGTGCTGTCCCTGCTGATCATCAGCACGCCGACGTTCGTGCTCGCCAACCTGCTGATCCTCGGTGCGCTGCAGGTGAATTGGGCGACCGGACTGCAGATCTTCGAATACACCGGCGAGACGTCGCCGGTGCCGGTCAGCGGGGCGTGGAACCAGTTCGTCGACCGCCTCCAGCACCTGGTGCTGCCGACGATGACGCTGGCCTTGGGGTCGATCGCCGGGTACAGCCGCTATCAGCGCAACGCCATGCTCGACGTGCTGGGCCAGGATTTCATCCGCACCGCCCGGGCCAAGGGCCTCACCCGCCGGCAGGCGTTGTTCAAGCACGGCCTGCGCACCGCGTTGATCCCGATGGCCACCCTGTTCGCCTACAGCGTGGCCGGACTGGTCACCGGGGCGGTGTTCGTGGAGAAGATCTTCGGCTGGCACGGCATGGGCGAATGGGTGGTGCAGGGCATCGCCACCCAGGACACCAACATCGTCGCCGCCATCACGGTGTTCTCCGGCGCGGTGGTGCTGCTGGCCGGGCTGCTCTCCGACGTCATCTACGCCATCCTCGACCCGCGGGTCCGGGTCACATGACCACCGAGCCGGAAGTGCAAGGGGCACAAGCGAAGTCGGGCGTGGCCGTGGAGGCGTTCACCTCCCGGCGCACCCTCGTGACGCGGCGCTTCCTGCAGAACAGACTGGCAGTGGTCTCACTGGCGGTGCTCGTCGCGCTGTTCGTGGCGTGCTACGCGGTGCCGCCCTTGCTGCCCTATTCGCACACCGATATCGACTTCTACTCACTGCAGACTCCGCCCGGCACGCAACACTGGTTCGGCACCAACGCGATCGGCCAGGACATCCTGGCCCTGGTGCTGCGCGGCATGCAGAAGTCGATGCTGATCGGTCTGTGCGTCGCGATCATCTCCGCGCTGATCGCGGCCACCGTCGGCTCCGTCGCCGGGTACTTCGGCGGCTGGCGCGATCGGGTGCTGATGTGGTTCGTCGACCTGTTGCTGGTGGTGCCGAGCTTCATCCTGATCGCGATCATCAGCCCGCGCACCAAGAGCTCCGCCAACATCGCCCTGCTGATCGTGCTGCTCGCGGCGTTCAGCTGGATGATCAGCTCCCGCATGGTCCGCGGCCTCACGATGAGCCTGCGCGAGCGCGAATACGTTCAGGCCGCCCGTTACATGGGTGTGCCGAGCAGCCGGATCATCGCCCGGCACATCCTGCCGAACGTCGCCTCCATCCTCATCATCGACACCGCACTCAACGTCGGCGTCGCGATCCTGGCCGAAACCGGTTTGAGCTTCCTGGGTTTCGGCGTGCAGCCGCCCGACGTGTCACTGGGCACCCTGATCGCCGACGGCACCAAATCGGCGACGACGTTCCCGTGGATCTTCCTGTTCCCGGCTGGCGTGCTGGTGCTGATCATCCTGTGCGCCAACCTGATCGGCGACGGTCTGCGTGACGCGCTGGATCCCGGCAGCGCGAATCTACAGCGGCGGAAGTCGAAAAAGTGAGTCTGCTCTCCGTCCGCGACCTGACGGTCACCTTTCCGACCGACGACGGCGATCTCAGAGCCGTCCGCGGGCTGAGCTACGACATCGCCCCGCGCGAGGTGGTGGCGATGGTCGGCGAGTCCGGTTCGGGGAAATCGGCGGCGGCGATGGCCGTCATCGGGCTGCTGCCCGAGTACGCGACGGTCTCGGGGTCGGCGGCGCTGCACGGTCAGGAACTGCTCGGGATGGCGGATGCGCAGATGTCGAGGATCCGGGGCCGCCGGATCGGCACCGTGTTCCAGGACCCGATGTCGGCGCTCACCCCCGTGTACACCGTCGGTGACCAGATCGCCGAAGCCATCCGGGTGCACCACCCGGAGGTGAACAAGGCCACCGCCCGCGGACGGGCGGTGGAGCTGCTCGAGCTGGTCGGCATCAACCAGCCCCAGCAGCGGGCGCGGGCCTTCCCGCATGAACTGTCCGGC
>WBZO01001261.1_pt1 | contig 40917 bp, 39 predicted proteins | sample 5204261 | NCBI WGS metagenome assembly WBZO01 (sample SAMN12412400, study PRJNA552823) | activated sludge metagenome | isolation source: activated sludge from anammox sidestream of wastewater treatment plant... | place: USA: North Carolina | collected 2017-09
GCGGCTGGCGCGCTTCAGGAGCGGGGAAAATTGCATCGAGTCTCTCCTCGTGGGGGGTCTGGGAGCCCGCCTGCGGGCGAAGACTGCACCCCAGGCAAGCCGCTCGCGTACCAGCCGCACCAGCTGCGGCAACTGCCTGGTGCGGAAGGGGGCGCAACAAGCCCTGGTGCCGGCCGCGCGTGCGTGACCAACTCGCGGGCAGTTGCGCGAAGCATTATGAACATATTTCGATCCATCAGGCGCCTGAACGTCCCACCAATCACCGTCGCATACGCCGCCCCGCCGTGAAGGCAGCGACGTCGGCACGAAATTCGAGGCGCTTCTGCGTCTTCTGACGATGACTCGGCGGCGGCACGAATTTGACTCGCATCAAAAGTGCCTCGATTTACGCGTCGATCGCCCCGGACATCGGCTTCCAGATGGATCCGCCCCCTTGACTCAGCTGATACGCGGGACAACCATGAACCTGTTGCGGATATTCATCGGCTTCGTCTGGTCAGCGACATTCAACTGCTCCGGGAGGCAAAGATGTTCAAGCAGGCAATGATGGCCGCGGCAGCGGCTCTCGTCTTTTCCGCGAACAACGCGCATGCGCAGCAGGTCGACGAAGAAGCCGCAAAGGCACTCGCAAAGACCGCGAAGTGCACGAAGTGCCACTCGGCCGACAAGAAGAAGGACGGTCCCTCGTACAAGGAGACCGCGGCGAAGTACAAGGGCAAGGCCGACGCAGTCGACAAGCTCTACACGCACCTGACGACGGGGCCGACCATCGAGGTCGAAGGCAAGAAGGAGCAGCACACCGTCGTCAAGGCCAGCGACGCCGAGATCAAGAACCTGATCGGCTGGATCCTGTCCCACTGACTTCGCGGCGATTCGCGACCGGTGCCTGGCGCAGGCTCGGTCCTGCGCGGCAAGAGGAGGATCGACGGCAATGTCCACTTCGCCGGGTTTTCGCTGGAAGGCTGCGCTTGGCCTGGGATTCCTGGGCGTGCTGGTGGGTGCAGTGCTCGTGGTCGGGGGCGCCGCCGGGCTGGCGTGGACCAGCACCGAGTCCTTCTGCATCGGCTGCCACGAAATGCGGGAGAACGTCTACGCCGAGTACAAGGGCACGATCCACGACGTCAATCACAGCGGAGTGCGCGCGGTCTGCACCGACTGCCACGTCCCGCGTCAGGTCGGTCCGCTGCTGCTGCGCAAGGCGCAGGCCTCGATGGAGGTCTGGTACCACCTGCTCGGAAAAATCGACACCCGGGAGAAATTCCTGGCGCACCGGGCGGAACTGGCCGAGCTGGTCTGGACGCGGATGCTCGAGACCGATTCACTGGAGTGCCGCAACTGCCACGTCGCTGAGAAATTCAGCCAGGAGCTTCAGTCCGAGAAAGCCTGGGCGCGGCATACGAAGGCTCGCAACGAAGGCTGGACCTGCATCGAATGCCACTACGGGATCGCGCATGAAGAGCCCGAAGGCGACGGGCCGGTCGAATTGAGGGAAAAACTGAAGATTCCGCGCCGGCCGGCGGCTGCGCAGGAAGCGGCAAAAGTCGGCATGAAGTAGCGGTTCCAACCCGGTATCGGGGAGCAATCCCGTCGTTGGGGAGACGATCATGAAATCGACCTTCGTTCGAGTCGGTGCGGCGTCCCTGTTGGCCCTCGTTGTGGCGGGATGCGGAGGTGGAGGCGGGGACGGCGGAGCAGTCGTGCCACCCGTGACCGGATCCGTGAAGGACGCGATCGCCGCTGCCGCAACGAATCCGGCGAACGACACGTCGGTCAACACCTCGGCGGCGTTCTCGGTATTGCAGGGCGCCGGCGTCCCCGCGGTCGTCGTGAAGAGCCCGCCGAAGGTCAACTTCGCCGTGTTCTCCGACCGCGCGGTACTTGGCACGCTGAAGCTCGCCAACATGAGCCTCGCGATCGCCAAGCTGGTGCCCGGCGTGAACGGCGAGATCGATCAGTGGGTCAACTACGTCTATCGCACCGAGACCCCGCCTGCCGACAAAGGCCCCGGTGGCGTGCCGGTGCTGGCGAGCGCATTGCAGGCCACGACCGATCCGAAGCCGGCGCCCCTGGCTGCGACACAACTCGTCTTCAACCCGGACGGCTATTACACCTACACCTTCTCGACCGACATCACCGATCCGACGAAGACCAGCGGCGTCGTCTTCGAGCCGGGGCGCACGCATCGCGTCGCGATCCAGTTGAGCTACACGAATGCCGCGGGCGAGTCGGTGATCGTGAACCCCACTTTCGACTTCACGATCGACGCCAACGGCAACTCGGTGCCGGTCACCGATCCGACGCTCACGCGCAAGATGGTCGACGTGGGCTCCTGTAACGGCTGCCATGCGAAGCTGGCGCTGCACGGTGGCGGCCGCGTAGACACGCAATACTGCGTGATGTGCCACAACCCCGGGACGACCGACGCGAACAGCGGCCACCGGGTCACCTTCATGACGATGGTCCACAAGATCCATGCCGGCCGATACCTGAAGGCCGCGGCCGGCGGCGAGGACTACACGATCTGGGGCTTCAACAACACGGCGTACAGCTTCGCCGAAGTCGGCTTCCCGCAAGATCTGCGCAACTGCACCACCTGCCACTCGGGCCAGAATCCGGCCACTCCGCAGGGCGACAACTGGAAGACGCGGCCCAGCAAGGAGGCCTGCCTCACCTGCCACGCGAGCGGTGCCGGCTCCCTCTGGGAAACCGCGCACAAGCGCTTCGCCAACGACCGGGTCGGCGCTGGCGCCGCCGCACTCGACCTGCCGAACTCGCAATGCGCGACGTGTCACGTGCCCGGCTCACCGATCAGTCCGGAGCGGGTGCACTGGAACCAGGCCCAGCAGAACGCCGCGAAGTACAGGATGAACGTCGAGAGCGTCGCGTACGACGGCGCCACACGCCAGGTGACGGTGCGCTATTTCCTGTCCGATCCGACCAACGGCGACGCTGCCTACAATCTCGTGACGCCCGACTGCACATACCCGGCGCCGAACATCTGTGCCTATCCGGGCGCCTTCGGCCTCGTTTCGGACACCAGGTTCGGGAACCTGCAGTTCCGGGTCGCCTACCAGAACCTGGTCGGCCAGCCAGGATGGGAAACCGAGTACACCGCGTACAACAACAACGGTGCCGGTGCCAACGCGTTCGCCCACGCCGGCACGAATGACGGAAACAACCACTACACGGTCACCATTCCGATTCCGGCGGACACGGCGACCGCGATCGCGGCAGGCACGGCGCGCCTGGTCAGCATCGGCCAGGTGATCGAGCCGAGGCTCGAAGCCAAGTCGGCAACCGATCCGCGGCCCGAGGCGAGACCACCCAGCAACGTGAATGTCGTCGTGCAGCACGTTTCCAGGGAATTCGCGATCACGGGTACGGTGAAGCCACGGCGCAGGATCGTGTCCACCGAGAAATGCAACGTCTGCCACGGCGCACTCGGCACGGCCTCGGGTTCGAACACGCTCGCCAATGCGTTCCACTCCGGCGGCCGCAGTACCGTGGAAGCCTGCGTGGTCTGCCACGACCCGAACCGGATGTCCGCCACGGTGATGACGAACGGGCTCGAGCTGCAGGAGTCGTACCAGTTCAAGCGACTGATCCACGGCATCCACGGCAACGGCAAGCGCACCTACCCGTTCACCGCGGGCAACCGGGTTGCTGCGGAGTTCGACGACACCGGCCTGCAACTGACCGCCGGCATCAAGATGAGCGACGGATCCGCGGTTCCGGCTGGCACGTACCTGACCGACGCGCTGAACAACCCGGCAGCGGCCAACTTCGCCGAGGAAGTCGCCTGGCCGGGCATGGCCAGCGGACTGAACGCCAGGAACTGCAACGCCTGTCACGTGGAGGATTCGTACAAGGTGGATCGCGGGACGATCGGCGCGGTGGTCTCCAGGCTCAGCGACCCGATGAACGTGCTGAGCCCGGCGCTCACTGATCCGAACGCATGGTGGGTGATCACCCCGAAAGCCGCCACCTGCACTTCGTGCCACGATTCGCCCAAGGCTCTCGGGCACGTCACCAGCTACGGAGGCGCGGCTTTCGGCAACAAGACGCAGTCGGCGAGTTGGCTCACGCAGGAAACCTGCTCGGACTGCCACTCGAGCGGCGGATTCAAGGCGGTGGATGTCGTTCACGGCCTGAAATAACAGGCGACACGGCGGCATGAATCGGGAAGCCTCGCAGGGGCTTCCCATTCGTGCGTTTCGGGGGGGCACGCATGCGACTGGGAACTGCACTGGCGATCGTCGGCCTGTGCCTCTTCGGCTTGACGGGCACGGCGTGGGCGGCCCGCGATGCGGACGCGTCCCGCAAGTGCGTCGAATGCCACGACGAGGAAGACCTGCCCGACATGAGCCGCAGCGCGCATGCGGTGTCGGCCGATCCGCGCACGCCCGGCTGCGTCACCTGTCACGGACCGAGCCAGGCGCACCTCGAGCGGTCCGGCGGCAAGCGCGCGCCACCCGACAGGGTGTTCAGCCGCAAAGGGGGCACGCCCGCGGCCGAGCGCAGCGAGGTCTGCCTGGGCTGCCACGATCGCGACGCCAGGCGCGCACTGTGGCCTGTCAGCCAGCACGCAGCGTCCGACGTGGCCTGCTCGTCGTGCCACCGCATCCACACCAACGAAGACCGCGCGCTGGTCAAGTCGACGCAGGCCGGATTGTGCTTCATCTGCCACAAGGAGCAGCGGGTGCAGGTCAGGCGCCCGTCGCATCATCCCGTGCCCGAAGGCAAGATGAGCTGTTCCGATTGTCACAACGTGCACGGCTCGATGGGGCCGAAGCTGGTCAATCGCGACAGCACGAACGACACCTGCTACACCTGCCACGCCGAGAAGCGCGGGCCGTTCGTGCACGGGCACGAGCCGGTGTCGGAGAACTGTGCGAACTGCCACAACCCGCACGGCAGCACGATCGCAGCGATGCTCATTGCGCGTCCGCCGATGCTCTGTCATCAGTGCCACACCTCGCACACCACCGGCAACGTCGGCGCGCTCGCCGGGCAGCCCGGCGTGCTGAATCCGGCTGCTCCAGGGATGCCCGCTGCGATCACCGGTGCAACCGGCGGCAGGAACGTGGTGAACATCTGGCAGGGGCGCAGCTGCATGAACTGCCACACCCAGGTTCACGGCTCGAACAACCCGTCGCCGGTCAATCCGGCGCCCGGCCTCCTGTTCCGCTGAGCACGGGAGCGACATCATGACTCCGATGAATCGGCCCGGAGCGTTCACCCGATGCGGGCTGGTCGCCGCCATGCTGGCGGCCTTCCCGGTCGCGCAGGCGCAGGAAGCCAGTGCCACCGAGGGCTCGGTGACGGTCGGCGTGGGCGGCGTCAGCGCGGACAGCCAGGAGCGCGCAGTCTTCGGCCAATACAACGGCCTTCGCGTCGACGGGCTGCACGGGCTGCTCGACTTCGACTACTACCGGCGCGACGACGAGGCGGGCACGGTCGCGAAGTTCCGGGGCATCGGCATGCTCGGCGAGAACCGCGAGTTGCACCTCCTTTGGAAGCGGCAGGGCAACTGGAAGCTCGCTTTCGATTTCGGCGAACTGGTGCGCCGCGATCCCCGCACGATCAACACCGGCCTGCTCGGCGCCGGGACGACCATGCCGCAGGTGGTTTATCTGGCCGGCGGCCCCGGCACCGGCACGAACCTCGACCTGAAGACCAAGCGGCAAGGGCTGGGGATGACCTTCTCGAAGTGGCTGTCGCCGGCCATCGAGTTCCAGGCCAGCCTGAAGACCGAGAACAAGGACGGTGCACGCCTGTTCGGCAGCGGTTTCGGGTGCCCGTCGCCGCTGGCTCCCGGATGCGCACCCACCACCGGTTCCAACCCGGGCTGGGCGACGCTGATGCTGCCCGAACCGATCGACTCGAACCACAGCCAGGTCGAAGCACGGCTCAGCTACGCGGGGCAGAGGCTGCGCCTGAGCGGCGGCTACTACGGATCGTTCTACAACAACTCGAACGGCGCACTCACGCCAACGGTGCCCGGCAGCCTGAACAACGCGGTCGGCGTGCTGCAACCGCTGAATACCGGGCTGCTGCCGATCCTGACCCAGCCGCTGGCGCTCGCGCCGGACAACCAGGCGCACCAGATCGACCTCACCGGCACCTATGTGTTCACGCCGACCCTTCGCGGCACGTTCAAGCTGGGGATGGGCCGGGCCACGCAGGACCAGGGTTTTGCCGGCGCAGGCTTCGTCGGGCCGGCCGGCGTCACCAGCCTGGACGGTCGCGTCGATACCGCGCTCGCGCAGTTCGGCCTCGCAGCGCGCCCGACGCCGAAACTGTCGCTGCTCGCCGACTACCGCTTCGACGATCGCGACGACCGCACACCGCTGGCGCTCTACAACGCGATCGGGGGTGCAGGAACGACCACCTACCTCACCTACACCAACCGCAACCGCGACTACACGAAGAGTCGCGGGAAGCTGCAAGCCAGCTATCAGTTCGACGCCAACTACCGCGGCACGCTGGGCGTCGACTACGAGTCGATCGATCGCGGCACCTTCACTCCGACCAGCGCCGTGTTCGGCGTGAGCGCGCTGCGCCAGAAGACCGAGGAGATCGGCTGGCGCGCCGAACTGCGCCGGCGCATGACCGAAACCTTCAGCGGAGGGATCAGCTACGTGGCCAGCAGACGTGACGGTTCGGGGTGGCTCAGGCCGGTGAGCTGGGGCGGGGGCGTGGTGCCCTACGGCGATCCGGGCACGTACATCACCAGCACCGCCACCTTCATGCCCACGCTGGCCGATCGGGAACGCAACAAGTTGCGCCTGCACGCGGTGTGGCAACCGAGCGATGCGCTCACGCTGCAGTTCAGTGGCGACTACGGGCGCGACCGCTTCAGTTCGCCCAGCGTGCAGGGGCTGCAGCGCACCGACATGCACCTGCTGAGTATCGACGGGGACTACGCGTTGTCGGTGCGCTGGAGCCTGAACGGCTACATCTCGCGCGGCAACCAGACGCTGGACCAGGCGCGTCCGGCCGGCTACATCATGGCCTTCGACAACGACAGCACCGCTGCCGGCCTGGGTGTGACCGGCCGACCTGTCAGCCAGCTGCAGATCGGCGGCACGCTGTCGTATTTCAACGATCGCAACGTCTACGCGCAGACGCTCGATCCGGCGACCCATCTCGCCGACGTCGCCCTGCTGCGGGCCAGCGGCGGGCTGCCGGACGTGGTGTTCCGCACCGTCGAATGGCGGCTGTTCGGGCGTTACACGCTGTCGAAGACTTCGTCGGTACGGCTCGACCTCGTCCATCAGCGCGCGAGATTCAACGACTGGACCTACGGCATCGAAGGCACGCCGTTCCTGTTCAGCGACAACACCACGGTGAGCCAATTGCAGAAGCAGAACGTCACCTACATCGGCCTGAGCTTCACGCACCGGTGGCAATAGTGCGCGCCCGCCCCCGCACTTCGCCTGTGCCCGGGCGCGAGCGCGGCCCCGGCTCGCGACTCGTTGTCGCACTGATCCTTGCGTCTCCGGCGCTGGTGATCGCGGCGTACTGGGCCCTGGCGATCGCCCCTTCGAAGCATTCGCTTCCGCCCGCGCTGCCGCAGCACGCCACACCCGCGATTCAGCCTGGCCCGGGCAGCGCACCGGCTCCCGCCGGCCCGCGCAGCGCGCAGGCAACGGGCGCACCCGAGGACGCCGAAGAGATGGCGATGCGCCTGGCCGCGCGCCTCGAACGCGAGCCGCAGGATGCGAACGGCTGGCGTACGCTGGCGCGCACCTGGTACGTGATGGCACGCTTTCCCGAGGCGGTCGCGGCCTACGAAAAGCTTGCCGCGCTCGGACCGCTCGACGCCGACGTGCTCGCCGACTATGCCGACGCAACCGCAATGGCACAGGGCAGCGAGCTGGCGGGCGCGCCAATGGAACTGGTGCATCGCGCCCTCGCGCTGAATCCGGCGCAGTGGAAGGCGCTGTCGATCGCGGCCACCGACGCGTTCCGGCGCAACGACACGCCCGCCGCGATCGCGTACTGGGAGCGTGCGCTCGCCGCAGTGCCGGCAGATTCGCCGATGGCGGAGTCGATCCGCGCAAGCCTCGCCGAGGCGCGCCGCTCCTCGCCCTGAGCAGACAGCAAACCGGGGGCGGCCGATGCTTCGCCGGATGCGCCGGGGCCGGTAACAGTGGCAACCCCTGCGGAAATGATCGAGATCGACGGCTCCACTGGCGAAGGTGGCGGACAACTGGTGCGCACCGCGGTCGCGCTGGCTGCAATCACCGGCAGGGCGCTGCGCCTCACGAAGATCCGTGCGCGCAGGGCGCGCCCGGGCCTGGCCGCACAGCATCTGGCGGCGGTGAAGGCGGTCGCCGAGTTGTGCGGGGCCCGGGTCGACGGACTGGAGCTGGCCTCGCAGGAGCTCCGCTTCGACCCCGGCGCGCTGCGCGTGGGCACGCATCTCTTCGAAGTCGGCACCGCGGGCAGCGTCACGCTGGTGCTGCAGGCGCTGATTCCGGTGATGCTCGCGGCGCGGACGCGGGCGACGGTGCGCGTGACCGGCGGCACCGACGTGCGCGCCGCGCCGCCTTTCGACTACCTGCGCGAGCTGCTGCTGCCGCTGTTGCGCCGCGTCGGCGTGAGTGCGCGCGCCGAGGTCGTGCGCCGCGGCTACTACCCGCGCGGCGGCGGCGAGATCGAGTGCGTGGTCGAGCCCTCGGTGCTGCGGCCGGTCGACCTGAGCGAACCCGGCGGGCTCGCATCGATCGACATGTACTCGCACGTCGCCAACCTGCCTGCGCACATCGCGCAGCGAATGGCGTCTTCGGCGCGCGACGCACTGACCCACCTGCCCGAACCGGCGCTGCACATGACGGTGCTCGACCCGGACCAGGCGATCGGCCCGGGCGGCGCGATCGTGCTGCGCGCGCGCACCGCCCACAGCCTGCTCGGCGCCGGTCGCGTGGCGCAGCGCGGCGTGCCTGCCGAGCAGCTCGGCGCCGAAGCGGCCGCCGAACTGCGCAGCGATCTCGGGTCGGGTGCGGCGCTCGACATCCACGCCGCCGACCAGCTGCTGGTCTACCTCGCGCTCGCCGGGCCCGGGTCGCGCTTCACGACGCGCGCTCTGACGAGTCATGCGCGAACCGCGATGTGGCTGATCGAGCGCTTCGTGCCGGTGCGCTTCGAGGTCGACGAGCAGCCGATGCGAACGGCGGTGCGGGTTGCGGCCGCGCCGGGCTAGTACGGGCAAGCACCCTGTTTCGCGCACCAGTGCACCAGGCGGGCGCCCGATGCCGCTGTGGTTCAGGGGCGCGTGCAGAAGTCCGAACACTCCCACAATCGCCCGGCTTCGAGCATCAGTCGCCAGCGCGCCAGCCAGGCGTCGACCGCAGCACCGGCGGCGCCGAGCTGCTGTTCGCTGGCGAGCCGCCTGGCCGCCAGCACGTCGGCGAGCGAGCCTTCGCCCAGCTGGTAGCCACGGGCGAGTCCCCGCGCGGCCTGATCGAGCTTGTCCTGCGCAAGCCGGGCGCGCTGCCATCCGCCCCACGCGAGCTGCGCTTCACGCAGCCGCAGTCCGGCGTCGGTTGCTGCGCGGCGCTGCGCCTCGTCGCGCAGCAACGCGGCGGCCGCCGCGCGCGAGCCGGCCGCGCGCGCGGCGGCCGCGCGGTATTCACCGCCGAACGGAATGCTGAACACCACACCCACGAAATGCTCGTTGGCGTTGCGTGCCTGACCCACGCGCAGACCGACCGTGGGATCGGGCCGCCGCTCGAGCTGCTCGACGCGCAGCTGCTCCTCGGCCACCCGCAGCTCGCGGCGCGCCGATTCGAGTTCCGGCGCGTGCGCAAGCTGCGCATCGATCCATTCGGCGTCCTCGGCGGGCGAGGCCGGCGGATCGGGCAGCTGCACCGGCTGCGGAAAAGTCAGTGCCGGAAACTGTCGCTCGAGCGCCTCGCGCGCCGCCTGGGCGCGGCCTTCGGCCACGACGGCCTGGGCCTGCGCCTGCGCCACCGCAGCCTCCACCTGCACCTGCTCGATACGCGCGGCGTCGCCCAGGCGCTGGCGCTTCGCCACCGCGTCGGCCTGTGCCTGCAGCAGTGCGACCTGTTCGACCCAGACCCGTGCGGCTTCGCGTTCGCGCAGCCACGACCCATAGCGATCGAGCAGAGCGCGCGCCTGTTCGCGCCAGGCGAGGCTGCGCATCGCACGCGCCAGTTCGACGCGCGAGCCTCCCAGCCGATCGGCCGCGTCGCGCTTGCCGGGCCGGCGCAGCGTGCGCTCCAGTCCCGCCTCCCACTCGATGGTGTTGTCGGGCGACGCGTCGCGGATCTGCCGCTGCGCGACGCCCACGCTGCCGACCCACTCATGCGGCCCGGTCAGTGCCTGCCGGTGCGTTTCCTGTTCGGTGCCGATCGACTGGCTTGCGGCACGCCACGCGGGTGACTGCGACAGCACCGCCGCCACTTCGCGATCGGGAGGCAGCAGCGGTTCGTCGGTCGCGGCTGCGCTTGCCCGGGCATGAGCCGCAATTGCGGTCGCAAGCGCCAGCACGAGCGCGCGACGCGCCGCCGCGCGTCTCATGCCAACTCCTGCGCGAGTTCGTGGCGCGACAAGTGCCCGAAAGTGCCGAACGCTTCCACCGGCAACATCCAGTAGCCGCCTTCGACGTTCTCGAGAAGCACGCGCAGCGAGCTCACCAGCGACAGGCACAGCTCGCGCTCCAGGACCAGTTTCACTTCCACGCGCTCGGCGAAGCCCCGCACGCGCTCGTCGTCGGCCTGCAGCTGGACCAGCGGCCCGCGCGCCGCCACCCGATGAACGCTGAACTCGATGCGCCGGTCGGGGTGCTCGAGCAGCCAGTCGACGACCCGGTCTTCGGCGCTCGCCGGGATCAGCAATACCAGGCACACGAGGGGTGAAAGGGCTGTCATGTCGATACCTCCGCATCACGAGTGGGCGGCGGCGGCGCACCGAAGCGCCGGAACATCGCCGGCAACAGCAACAGGGTCAGCGCGGTCGATGACACCAGCCCGCCGATCACCACGATCGCGAGCGGGCGCTGGATCTCGGAGCCCGGGCCGGTGGCGAACAGCAGCGGCACCAGTCCGCCGGCGGTGATCGCCGCGGTCATCATCACCGGACGCAGTCGCCGCTTCGCGCCGTCGACCGCGGCTTGCGCAATCGGCATGCCCTGCGCGAGCAACTGGTTGAAATGGCTCACCAGCACCACGCCGTTCAGCACGGCGATGCCCAGCAGCGCGATGAAACCCACCGAGGCCGGCACCGACACGTATTCGCCGGCGATCGCGAGGCCGAACACGCCGCCGACCAGCGCCAGCGGGATGTTCGAGAGCACCAGCAGCGTCTGGCGCAGCGACCCGAAAGTGGAGAACAGCAGGAACGCGATCAACGCCAGCGCCACCGGAATCACGATCGACAGTCGCCGCGCCGCGCGCTGCTGGTTCTCGAACTGGCCGCCCCAGGCGATCGCATAGCCCCCGGGCAAATCGACCGCGCGCTCCACCGCCGCACGCGCCTCATCGACGAAGCCGACCAGGTCGCGGCCGCGCACGTTGGTCTGTACCACAGCGAAGCGTTGCGCCTGCTCGCGGTCGATGCGCACCGGACCGTCGGTGCGCCGCAGGCTCGCCACCGAGGCAAGCGGGATCGAGACTCCCGCGTCGGTCGTGAGCCGCAGCGCCTCGAAACCGGCCGGCGACGCGCGCAGCGATTCGCTGCCGCGGATCACGATCGGCGTGCGCCGGCCTGCTTCGTGCACCACGCCGATCGGCTGGCCCTCGACCCAGCGCCGCAGGTCGGCCTGGATGCGCTCGGCATTCAGCCCGACGCGGCCGGCGGCGAGGCGATCGATGCCCACCTGCAGGTATTGCACGCCCTCGTTGCGCACCGTCAGCGTGTCGGTGGCCCCCGGCAGCGCGGCGAGCACGCCCTCGATCCGGGTCGCGAGGCGATTCAGGGTGGCGAGCTCCGGGCCGTAGATCTTGACCGCAACGTCGCCGCGCACCCCGGTGAGCATCTCCGAGACGCGCATGTCGATCGGCTGCGTGAAGCTCACCACCAGGCCCGGAAAGTCTTCCGTCACCGCACGCAACTCGCCGGTGAGCCATTCCTTGTCCGGACGGCGCCACTCGTCGCGCGGGGCCAGCACCAGGAAGGCGTCGCTCTCGTTCAACCCCATCGGATCGAGCCCGAGTTCGTCCGAGCCGCTGCGCGCCACGATGCTCTTCACCTCGGGTACGCGCTCGAGGATTTCACGCTGCAGCCGCAGGTCGAGCGCCACCGTGGTGCCCAGGCCGATCGAGGGGAGCTTCTCGATCTGCATGATGATGTCGCCTTCGTCGAGCTCCGGCATGAACGACTTGCCAAGGTGCACGAACATCGCGCCGGCGGCTGCGAACGAAACCAGTGCGATGCCCACGACCCAGCGCTCGTGCGCCATCGCCAGCGCAAGCACGCGATCGTAGGCACGCGCCAGGTGTCGCACCAGCCAGGGCTCGTGCGCCGGTGCGCTGCGCAGCAGCCACGAGGCGAGCACCGGCACCACGGTGAGCGACAACAGCAGCGACACCGCCAGCGCGAACACGATGGTGAGCGCCACCGGCGCGAACATCTTGCCCTCGAGCCCTTGCAGGCTGAGCAGCGGCAGGAACACGATGATGATGATCGCGATGCCCGAGGCCACCGGGGCGGCAACCTCGCGGGCCGCTCGATACACCAGGTGCAGCAACGGCAGACGGCGCGCCCGGTCGCCGCTGGCCAGCGCGGTCTCGACGTTCTCGATGACCACGACGGCCCCGTCGATCAGCATGCCGATCGCGATCGCCAGGCCGCCCAGGCTCATCAGGTTGGCCGATAACCCGAATTGGCGCATCAGCAGGAAGGTGCCGAGCGCCGACAGCGGCAGCATCAGCGCGACCACGATCGCCGCGCGCAGGTTGCCCAGGAAGGCGAGCAGCAGCGCGATCACCAGCACCACCGCCTCGAGCAGCGCCTTGCCCACCGTGTTCACCGCGCGATCGACCAGCCCGCTGCGGTCGTAGAACGGCACCACGGTCATGCCGGCCGGCAGCGAGGGCGCCATCGCGGCCAGCCGCGCCTTGACAGCGGCGACCACCTGGCGCGCATTGGCCCCGCGCAGCCCGAGAACCAGTCCCTCGACCGCCTCGCCCCGGCCGTCGCGGGTGACCGCCCCGTAGCGGGTGAGCGCACCGATGCGGACCTGCGCAACGTCACCGACGCGCACCACGCGGCCATCGGCGGCATGGACCACCGTCTCGCGCAGGTCGTCGAGATCGTGCACCGCGCCTTCCGCGCGCACGATCAATGCCTCCTCGCCGTTGTCCAGCCGCCCGGCGCCGTCGTTGCGATTGCCGGCCGCGATCGCGTCTTCGAGCTGTGCGAGCGTGATTCCCCGGGCCAGGAGCGCCACCGGGTCGGGCACCACCTCGAAGGTGCGAACCATGCCGCCCAGGCTGTTCACGTCGGCCACGCCAGGCAGCGTGCGCAGAGCCGGACGCACCACCCAGTCGAGCACGCGCCGCTTCTCGTCGAGCGATTGCGGCCCCTCCAGCGTGAACATGTACATCTCGCCCAGCGGCGTGGTGATCGGCGCCAGCCCGCCGCTGGCGTTCGGCGGCAGATCGTTCATCACGCCGGCCAGCCGCTCGCCCACCTGCTGGCGCGCCCAGTAGACGTCGGTACCGTCCTCGAAATCGATCGTGATGTCGACCAGCGCGTACTTGGAGACCGAGCGCAGCATCACCTGGCGCGGAATCCCGAGCAGTTCCTGCTCGATCGGCATCGTGATCCGCGTCTCGACTTCTTCCGGCGTCATGCCGGGTGCCTTCAGGATCAACTTCACCTGCGTGGTCGAGACATCCGGGAAGGCGTCGATCGGCAGGCCGCGGTACGCGACCACGCCGGCCGCGATCAGCGCGACTGCCAGCACCAGCACCAGCAGCCGCTGGCGCAGCGCGAACGAAATCAGTCGGGACAGCATCGCCGCGCCCCGGCCTATTGCGCCGCCGGAGGTGCCGCGAACACCGCCTTGAGCGCCGCCGTGCCGTGAACGACCACCTGCGCGCCGGCCGCGATGCCGCTCACCGTGACCACGCTGTCGGCGCTGTGCACGACGCCGACCGGCACGCGCACGAAGCTGCCGGCCGCTTCCTGTACGAACACGACCGTCGCCCCGCCCTCTTCGACCACCGCCGTCGCAGGCAACCGAACCGTACCAGCGCCCGGCATCTCGACAGTCGCCACGACCGTCTGCCCGGGCCGCAGGATGCCGTTGGACGCGCGCACCTCGGCGCGCACCAGCACGGTCTGGGTCGCCGCGTCCACGCTCTGGCCGAGCGCGATCACGCGGCCCTCGATCTCCCTGGCGTCGCGCGCCGCGCCGTCGCGGCCCGCCGCCGGCGACGCCTCGACCCGCACTGCGCGACCGGGCGCGAGTGCAGCCGCGTCGGTGGCCGGCGCCTGCATCTCGACCCACAACCGGTCGAGCGTCGCGATCCGGTACAGCGGCGCGGCCTGCTCGACGCGCTGCCCGAGCACCGCGTGCTGCTCGAGGACCGCCCCCGCGATCGGCGCGCGCAACACGATCTGGCCACTGCCTGCGCTCACGCCCGCCTGCTCGAGCGCGCGACGGCGCTCGATCTGCTGCGCCTGCGCCTGCCGCGCCTGCGCGCGTGCGGCGTCGAGCCGCGACTGCGCGATCAGCCCCTCGGCGAACAGTTGCTCGTCGCGCTCCAGGCTGCGGCGCGCGAGATCCACCTGGCTGGTCGCCTGCGCGACGTCGCGCTGCAATTCACTCGCCTGTGCACTGCGAAGCACCGCCAGCGTCTGGCCAGCACGCACCGGATCGCCCACCGCAACCTGCAGCGACTCGACCAGCGCCGGCAACGGTGCGGCCACCAGTCGCTGCCGCGCGACCGGCACGACGACCTGCGCCGGATAGCGCGCGAACGACGCCGCCTGCGCGCCGTCGACCGTCTGTATACGGATGCCCAGCGCCTCGATCTGTCGCGCAGTGAGCGTGCGACGCTCGTCGGTCTGCGCCTGGGCCGTCGCCGCGACGCCGGCAACGACGAACAGCAGGAAGGCAGCGGCCCTCGCGCTGCCGGTGCCTCGTGATTTCGAGCAGGTCACTTCATTCCTCGCCTGATGATCGATCCGTCCGGCACTCGTCGCGAACGGGCTCGCGGCGAAGCTTCGCAGATCCTGGCTGAATCGAAGATGAATGCTGCGGTTCGCGGGAATGCCGCGCGCGGCGACGGCGTGCATGTGCCCTCGCGTCATCTCTGCAGCACGTACATGCCCGGCGCGTCTTCGATCGGCCTGTAGCCTCTCTTCGCTGCACCCATCGCCTCCGGCGCCGCCACGCGCGCGGCACCCGAGTGCGCGGCCAGCCATTCGGTCCACTCGTTCCACCACGACCCATGTCTGGCTTCGGCGTTTCGTGTCCATTCGTCCGCGCCCAGGCAAAGATCGTCGCTGCGCTTGACGGCGACGCGGTAGCGGCGATTCGCCCTGCCTGGCTCGCTGACGATCCCGGCGTTGTGTCCGCCGCTGGTGAGCACGAAGGTGACGTCGCCGCCGACGAGATAGTGGACCTTGTAGACCGAGCGCCACGGGGCCACGTGATCGCGCTCGGTACCGACCGCGAACACCGGGGTGCGGATGTTCTGCAGCGCGGCGGGTCGCCCGTCGACGAGGAAACGGCCTGCGGCCAACTCGTTGTCGAGATAGAGCCTTTGCAGATACTCGGTGTGCATCCGATACGGCATTCGCGTGGAGTCGGCGTTCCAGGCCATCAGGTCGATCATCGGCGCGCGCTCGCCCATCAGGTATTCGCGCACCCGGCGCGACCAGACCAGGTCATTCGAGCGCAGCAGCTGGAAGGCGCCCGCCATCTGGTCGGCCGACAGATAGCCGCGGTTCCACATCATGCTCGCCAGGTAGTGCATCTGGCTGTGGTCGATGAACAGCGCGAGTTCCCCCGGCTCGGTGAAATCGGTCTGCGCGGCCAACAGCGTGATCGATGCCAGCCGATCGTCGCCCCGGCAGGCCATTGCGGCGGCAGCGATAGCCAGCAGCGTGCCGCCCAGGCAATAACCGGTCGCGTGCACCTTGCGGCCCGGCACGATCGCGCCGATCGCCTCGAGCGCAGCCATGACGCCGAGCCGGCGATAGTCGTCCATGCCCAGATCCCGGTCTTCGGCGCCCGGGTTGCGCCAGGAAACGCAGAAGACGGTGTGCCCCTTGGCCACCAGGTAGCGGATCAGCGAGTTGTGCGGCGACAGGTCGAGGATGTAGTACTTCATGATCCAGGCCGGCACGATCAGCACCGGCTCGGCGTACACGGACTCCGTCGTCGGTGCGTACTGGATCAGTTCGATGAGATCGTTGCGGTACACGACCTTGCCGGGCGTCACTGCGACGTCCTTGCCGACGACGAAGTCTTCCGTCCCGACCGGCAGGCGGTTCGTTGCCAGGCGGCCGACGTCTTCCATCCAGTTGCGCAGGCCGTTGACGAAATTCATGCCTCCGGCTTCGACGGTCTTGTCGATCACCTCGGGGTTGGTCAGCGGGTGATTCGAGGGCGAAAACACGTCGAGCACCTGGCGAGCGCCGAACGAAACCATGTCTTCGTGGTGCGGACTCACCCCCGGAACCGCGTGCGTGACGTTGTGCCACCACTGCTGTTGAAGCAGGAAGGCCTGCGCCCAGAAAGCGAAGGGCTGTCTCTGCCACGCGTCGCCCGTGAATCGATAGTCGCCTGGCAGCGGTTCGATGCAGGCCGGCGTTTCGCGATCGGCGGCAACCGCCAGGGCGTGCGTGAGCAGCCGCGCAGCCTTTTCGCCGGCCTTGGTGGCCAGTTCCAGCTGCTTGCCCGGCGCGATCGCCAGGTGCATCGACCAGTCGAACAGGGCCAGCGCGAGGGCGGCCGGCGACATGCCGCCACTCCCTCGGGCGCGTTGCGCCGTCCACATCCGGTCGAGCGCCCGGAAGCCCTCCTGCGTCTGCCTCGTGCCGGCGGGCACGGGCGGAATCGCCGCGGACTCGGCCGGGAGGTTCTGTCGGTGCGGTCGATTCATTCGGGTGGCTCCTTCGTCAGAATTCCAGGCTCAATGCGATCGATCCGAACGCATGGCGGCCGGCCTGTTCGTCGAACTCGCGCGTGCGCCAGACGCGCATCAGTGCCACCCGGATTCCGTGGCCCGCAACCAGCCATTGGCTGCTGACGCCGATCGCCGCCTGCGCGACCCAGGGGCGGCGACTCACGTGGTGGCTGTGGCGCAGCAGGTTGCCGTCGAGCGAGAAATCCCAGGCAACCGCCTTCGCTTCCAGATTCGCGAAAACGTGCGCGCCGGGCCGCGGGGCCAGCGCGGATTGCGGTCGTATCGTGCGCAGCGCCGAGGCGGTCGATGGCGGCCGGTTCTCGGATCCCGGGCGGATCGGATAGCTGCCGAAATCGTTCGGCAGGTTCCAGCCCGCCCGCAACTCGATACCGGCACTGGCAGCAGTCTCGATGTTGCCCAGGCGCAAGGCATGGCTTCCGATCACGTCACCACCCCATCCGGGCTGGATGGCGCCTTCGGACCACGGCTTGAACTTGCGCTCCATCGCGAGCTGGAATGCCGGTTCGTTGCGCAACTGATGATCCCAGCCACGGAAGCGCTCGATGCCGCGCACGCGATGCACCAGGTTCTGCGACTGCTCGGCCAGTGACCATGGGCCGATCACGCCCAGGGTCAACTCCCGTGTATCCAGCATCTCGTGAGCGGCACCCTGCGGGTGCACGCGCCGGTTCCACGCCATACCCAGGTACGTCAGCCCGGCATAGGGGCGATCGTTGCGGATCAGATCGGCGCGGGTCTTGTCTTCGGGTGTGTACATCGCCTGGCCGACCCGCATGACGACGTTTTGCGAGGCAGACGCGGCACCGGCATTGCTCCAGAATCCGGGATTCGCCCAGCCGATGAAGCGGGTGTAAAGGCCGAGCGGTCCGGGCAGGCACTCCGGGCGCAGCCTGCCGCTCATGTCGCGCGAGACCAGGGCGAGCGCCACGCCGTTCGTGTAGTTGCGGTCGGTGCCGGCGAACAGGTCGTTCTCAAGGCGCACGGTGCCGCCGCGCCAGCGTACGGTCTGCCCGGGCGCGCACGCTTCCTGTCCGATCGGCGGCGCGGCGGACGCATGACCGGCGGCCGAGGCAAGCGCCGGGCAGGCCAGCAGCAAGGCGCGAACGCAACGTGCCGTCTTCCATCGGCAGGTGCGTCTGCCCGGATGGCGATGGCGCCGGCGCATCACGACGGGGCGCCTTCCGGCCACTGTTCCGTCTGACCGTGCACGGGCACCGTTACCTGCCAGCCGGGCATTTCGCGCAACGCATCGGCCAATGCTTGCGCTGCCAGCGGCTCTCCGTGCACCACGAAGGTTCGGGCGGGCGGCTTGCGAAAGGCGCCCGCCCACCTCAACAGTGCAGCCCGGTCGGCATGCGCCGACAAGCCATCGACGCTGTGGATTTCGGCGCGCACCGGGATGTCCTCTCCGAACATGCGCACCTGTTTCGCGCCTTCGACGAGGCGCCGGCCGAGCGTGCCCTGCGCCTGGAAGCCCGGAATCAGCACGCTGCACTCGCGTCGTGGAAGGTTGTGGCGCAGGTGGTGCCGAATGCGTCCGGCATCGCACATGCCGCTGGCCGAAATGATGATCACCCCCGAGCGGATCCGGTTGAGCGCCATCGACTCCTCCACGCTCTCGGTGAAATGCAGGTACGGCAGGTTCTCGCCGCGTGCGTGCCAGCGCGCGAGGTCCCTGGCCTGCTCATCGAACAACTCCATGTGCTTGCGGGTGATGCGCGTGGCTTCCGTGGCCATCGGAGAGTCGACGAACACCATCGGATGCCGAAGCCGCCCTTCGTACGCAAGGCGATGAAGGTGGTAGAGCACTTGCTGGGTACGGCCGACCGCGAACGCCGGCATGATGACGTTGCCGCCACGCTCGAACAGGGTTCGCTCGACGATGCCGATCATCTCGTCTTCGGTGGCGGACAGGTCCTGGTGCAGGCGGTTGCCGTAGGTCGATTCGACGACGAGAACGTCGGCCTCTTCGATCGGCGTCGGGTCGCGCAGGATCGGACGCCCGGGCTGGCCCAGATCGCCGCTGAACACCAGCTTCGTGGTGCGGCCATGTTCGGTCACCGAGACTTCGACGATGGCCGAACCGAGGATGTGCCCGGCGTCGCGAAAGCGGCAGCGCGCGCCGGCGCCCGGCGCGAATTCCCGGTCGTAGTCCACGCTGCGCGCCTGCCCGAGACACTCGCGGGCATCCTGCAGCGTGTACAGAGGAGCCGGCGCGTTCTTGCCCCGCGATCGACCGGCTTCGCGCCTGGCGTCGCTCTCCTGGATGTGGGCGCTGTCGGGCAGCATCACGCCGAGCAGGTCCACGGTGGCCCCGGTCGCGTAGATCGGACCCTTGAAACCCGCGCGCGTGAGCCTGGGCAGCAGGCCGCTGTGGTCGATGTGCGCATGGCTGAGCAGGACGAAGTCGATGGACGCCGGATCGAAGGCAAAGGCCGCGCGGTTGCGCGCGGGCGCCTCGCGCCCGCCCTGGACCATGCCGCAGTCGACCAGGAACCTGGTGTCAGCGGTCTCCACCAGAAAGCACGAACCGGTGACTTCCCGGGCTGCGCCGAGAAAAGAGAGCTTCATCGGTCGATCGCTCCGCTTTGCGCCACGAACCCGTGGCTGGGCCCGGAAGAGGTCGCGGCAGGTGCCTCCCAGCCGCCGCCGAGCGCCTTGTACAGCGCCACCAGTTGCACCGCCGCAGTCGTATGCGCACGTATGCTCGAGCTCTCCGCCTCGTGCAGAAGACGCTCCGCTGCCAGCAGTTCGACCAGCGCGATGTCGCCTGCCGCATACCGCGCCCGCGCGTGTTCGTGGCTGCGGCGATTGGCATCCAGTGCGACGGCACGCCGCAGCAGCGTGTCCAGGCCGGCGTGATAGTCGCCCAGCGCCCGCTCCGCGTCGCCCAGCGCAGCGAGCACGGCCTGCACGTACGCCAGTGCGGCCTGGCGCTCGGCCGCCTCTCGGGCGCGGATCTCGGCACGAACGCGGCCGCCGTCGAACAGCCGCCACGAAACCAGCGGCATGATGGAGAAGCGGGTGCTGGCCGAGTCGAACCATCTGCCGGTGTCGAGCGCCTGGAAGCCGCCGCCCACGCCGATCGACAGCTTCGGGAACAGTTCGGCCGTGGCAACGCCGATGTCGGCCGTGGTGGCCGCCAGGCGCCGTTCGGCAGCCAGGACATCGGGCCGACGACGCAGCACCTCGACGCGCTCGCCGACCGGCAGCGCTCTGAGGGTGATCGACTCCGGCACGGTCTCGAGCAGCGACAGTTCGCGCTCGGGCGGCTCACCCAGCAGCACGCCGAGGCCCAGCACTGCGGCGCGCTGGCGCGCCTGGATGTCCGGCACCGCAGCACTGGCTGCGGCCCATTGGCCGTAGGCTGCGTCCACGTCCGCGACGGAGGCATCGCCCGCCTCCAGGCGCTTGCGAACCAGCTCGAGCGTCTGCTGCAGCGTGACCAGCATCGCCTGCTGCGCCCGCAACTCGTACGCGGTGCCGACCGCGGTGAACCATGCCCGTGCCACTTCGGCGACGATGCGCATGCGCACGCCCTGCGCATCGGCTTCGGTTGCCTGGACCCTGGCGTCGGCGCTTTCCAGCGCTCGCCGGTTGGCACCGAAGAGATCGATTTCCCAGGCTGCGTCGAAGCCGGCGTCGTAGATCGTCTGGGTTGCATCCAGGCCGGGAATCGTGCCGATCGGCAAGGGGCCGTTTTCACTCTGGCGCCGCCGGTTGACGCTGGCACCGGTCGTTGCGACCGGCGCCTGCTCCCCGGCTACCCGGTCGCGCAGCGCACGCGCCTCGTCGATGCGTGCCGCGGCCTGCCGCAGGTCCAGGTTCTGCGCCAGCGCGGTGTCGATCAGGCGTTCGAGCACCGGATCGCCCAGCGTCGACCACCAGCGCGCCAGGTCTGTCGGAGCGGCCGCGACCACGACCGGCTGGCTCCAGTCGCCGTCCGACGCGACGGGTGGCGGCGCGTGATAGTCCGGGCCGACTGCCGCGCAGGCGCCCAGCAACGCGCTGCCGAGCACGAGCAGGGCGGGAGACAGTCGTCGGCGTGCCCGCACGCGCGGCGCTTGCGCCGGAATGGCTTCGATGCGATCGGTGCTCGTCATTGCAGGCGTCCTCGGACGAATACGGTGGCCATCGTGAGCGTCACCAGGGCAATCACCGCCAGCGGCCAGAGGCTGGCCAGGATGTCGCTCGGCGGCAGTGCCTTGAGGAAACTGCCTTCCACGATGATCAGGAAGTGCGTGAGCGGGATCGCCTGGGCCAGCCACTGCAGCAGCGTCGGCATGTTTTCCACCGGGGTTGCGAAGCCGGACATCAGCACGGCCGGCACGCCGATGGCGAATGCGCCGAGGATGGCCTGCTGCTGGGTCGCGCTGACCGCGGAAATCATCAGGCCGATGCCCACGACAGACAGGATGAACAGCATCAGGCTGAACAGGAGCAACCAGAACGAGCCACTGAAGGGAATCCGGAACAGCACGATCGCCGCGGCGATCATCAGCAGGCCGAGCACGGTGCCGATCGCAAGCGCCGGCAGCGACTTGGAAATGATGATTTCCGGCGTGGAGGTGGGGGAAACGAGCAACTGGTCGAAGGTGCCCAGCTCACGTTCACGGGCGATCGACAGCGACGTGATCAGGAGCGCGCTGAAGAGCGCCAGGATGCCGGTCAGGCCGGGGACGATGAACCAGCGGTAGGTCAGGTTCGGATTGAACCAGTTGCGTACCACGACCGGCGCAGCCATTGCGGTGTCGGGCGTGACCTCGGCGCCGACGTCGGCCGCAATGGCGGACAGATAACCGACGGCAATCTGGCCGGAATTGCTGCGCCGGCCATCGACGAGTACCTGAACCCGGCCGGTTCCGCCCGCGGCAATGGTGCGGGAGAAGTCTGCGGGAATGTCGAGCGCGGCGATCACCCGGCCGCGATCGATCAGGTCACGCAGCGCCCGATTGCTGTCGACGCGACGCAGCTTCGTGATGAACTCGGCGCTGTCGAGCCGTTGAATCAGTTCGTGCGACCAGCGGCCGGAGTCCTGGTTGCGCACGGCGACATCGACATTGCGCACTTCCAGGGTCGCGGCGAAGGCGAAGACCAGCAGTTGCAGCAGCGGCGGCACGAAGACCACCATCCGGCTGCGCGGGTCGCGCAGGATGCTGAGCACTTCCTTGACGAACTGCGCGCGCAGGCGAGGGATGGCGAAGTAGCTGGAGCGTGTCGACACGGGTCACGCCTCCAGGTTCTTGCGCGTCGCGCGCTTGGCTGCCACGAAGAAGAACACGCCGATGGCCGCCATGGCGGCGAGATCAGGAAGAAATACCGCCCAGATGTCGCCGGCCAGAAACACCGTCTTCAGCGACGAGACGAAATAGCGCGCCGGGATCACCCAGGTGAGAACCCGGATCGGCGCAGGCATCGCATCGATCTCGAACAGGAAGCCCGACAGGATGAACGCGGGCAGGAACCCGGAGAAGAGGGCGATCTGCGAGGCGAGGAACTGGTTGCGCGCGAGCGACGAAATCAGCAGCCCCTGGCCCAGTGCGGGCACCATGAACATCGCGGAAAGCGCGAGCAGCGCCGGCAGCGAACCGCGAAGCGGCACGCCGAACACGACGATCGAGAGCGCCGCCGCCCCCAGCGTGGACAACATGCCGAGCACGAAGTACGGCAGCAGTTTGCCGACCAGGATTTCGACGACCGAGGCGGGCGTCGACAGCACTGCCTCCATGGTGCCGCGTTCCCATTCGCGCGCCACCACCAGCGCGGTGAGCATGGTGCCGATGATGGTCATGACGATGGCGATCGCGCCAGGCACCAGCGACCGGCGGCTCTCGAGTTCGGCATTGAACCAGTAGCGCGGCTCCAGCGCCACGGCCGCCGACGGTGCCTCGGTGCCCAGCCCGGCACGCCAGGTCTGCACCACGCCCTGGCTGTAGTTGGCGACGAAATTGGCGGTATTGGGTTGCGAGCCATCGGTGACGACCTGCACCAGCGGTTCGCCGCCACGCTCGGCCAGGCGACGTTCGAAGTCTTGCGGAATCACGACGAAGCCGCGCAGCGCACCCGAGACGACCTGCTCGGCGACCTCGCGCCGGTCACGCGCGAAAGTGACGTCCAGGTAACGCGTGCCGGCAAAGGCAGCGGCCAGCGCCTGTGCCGAGGCGCCTCGCGATTCGAGCACCACCCCTATGCGTACCTGGCGCGCATCCAGCGAGACGGCATAGGCGAACATGAACAGCAGCACGACCGGCAGCACGAAGGCGATCAGCAACGTGGACGGGTCGCGCAATGCCTGGAGGCTTTCCTTGTGGACCAGTGCGAGCAGACGTTTCGCATCGAAGCGGCGCATGTCCGGGGCCAATGCACGATCGGTGCGATGGGAAGGGCTGCTCATGCCGGGCGCCTCACGCCACTGCCTCGTCGGTCAGGTCCGCCGATTCCACCAGATGGATGAAGGCATCCTCCATGGTGGGATCGGGCCGCGCGACACTGACCGCGCCGCGCTTGAGCGCGTCGGGCGTGTCGAGCGCGATCAGCCGCGCGCGATAGAGCATCGCCACGCGGTCGCAATACTCGGCCTCGTCCATGAAGTGGGTGGTGACCATGATCGTCACGCCCTTTCTCGAGAGACCGTTGATGTGGGTCCAGAATTCGCGGCGGGTGATGGGATCGACACCGGAGGTCGGTTCGTCCAGGAACAGCACGGGAGGCCGGTGCATCAGCGCGCAGGCGAGGGCCAGGCGCTGCTTGTGACCGAGCGGCAGCGAATCGGGCGCGGCGGACAGCCAGGCGGCCAGGTCGAAGGTCTCGATCATTTCCTCGATGCGTTCGCGCCGCTTCTCGCCTTCCAGTCCGTACACGCCCGCCGCGAATTCCAGGTTCTGGCGGACCGAAAGCAGGCCGTAGAGCGAGAACTTCTGCGCCATGTAACCGAGCCGGGCCTTCGCCGCGCCGGTGGCACGGCGCAGATCCAGCCCGACGACGTGCGCTTCGCCGTGGGTAGGCTTCAGAAGCCCGCACAGCATCTTGAACGTCGTCGACTTTCCGGCACCGTTGGGGCCGAGCAATCCGAAGATTTCGCCCTTGCGTACCTCGAAGCTGACATCGTCGGTGGCGGTGAAGTCTCCGAAGCGCTTGGTCAGGTTGCGGCAGGAGACGGCGATATCCGATTCGAGCTCGACCGCGGGCAGGCGCTCGGCGAGAGCCGACGTGCCCCCCGGCCCGCCGCCCAGCAGATCGATGAAAGCGTCCTCGAAGCGCGCAGGCACCGTTGCCAGCCGCGCCTCGGCCCGATCCGCCAGAGCCTGGATCTGCTCCGTGTCCGAGCCCGCGCGCAAGACCACGCGCACACCGGCACCCTGGATCACGCCGTCACCGACAGTGTCGAGATCCAGCGCCCTGGCGAGCACGGCGCGACGCTGTTCGCCGACTTCTTCCAGGCGGAAGCTGCGGCCCGCCAGGCGCTCGGTCAACTCTCCGGGAGGTCCGTCGAAGGCGAGATGGCCTTCGTTGAGCAGCAGCACGCTGTCGCAGCGCTCGGCCTCGTCGAGGTAGGCGGTGGACCAGACCACCGCCATGCCCTCGTCGGTCAGCGCCTGGACCATGCGCCACAAATCCTGCCGGCTGACCGGATCGACGCCGACCCCGGGCTCGTCCAGCAGCAGCACGGCGGGCCGCGCCATGAGGGCGCAGGCCAGGCCCAGCTTCTGCTTCATGCCGCCGGAGAGCTTGCCAGCCAGGCGCTTCGTGAACGGACCGAGCCGGGTGAAATCGAGCAGTTCGGCAAAGAGGCTTGCGTTCCGATCGACGTCCATGCCGCGAAGCTGCGCATACAGGCGCATGTTCTCCATCACCGACAGGTCTTCGTACAAGCCGAAGCGCTGCGGCATGTAGCCGCTTGCGACGTGTATCGCATCGTTGTCTTGCACCACATCGAAGCCGGCCAGCGTGACGCGGCCTGCGTCGGGCACCAGAAGGCCCGTGAGAATGCGCATCAGCGTGGTCTTGCCGGCGCCGTCCGGCCCGACCAGACCCGTCAGGCGGCCGTACTCGATCCGCGCGCTCAGCCCACGCAGCGCGTGAACCGTGCCGAAAGACTTGTCCAGGCGGTCGATGACGACGGCAGCATCGCCACCGTCATCGCGCAAGCCCGTGGACCGGTCGGCGGCCGCGGGCATCTCAGCTGCCTTCCGGGCGCGCCCCGGCCGCAGGCCGGGCATCGACGTCCACGGTCACCGGCATGCCCTGGCGCAGCGCGGCATCGGCGTCTTCGACCACGATGCGCAGGCGATAGACAAGGTCGGTGCGAAGATCGGTCGTCTCCACCGTTTTCGGCGTGAACTCGGCGCGCGGCGAGATGAAGCCGATCCGGCCGTGATAGACCTTCGCCGACGAATCGCTGCGCACGCGTACCGGCGTGCCCGGCGCAATGCGCCCGAGATCCGGTTCGCCCACGTAGGCACGCACGTACACCGGCGCATCGAGGCTCAGGCTGTACACCGTGCTCTGGCTGGCGACCATGCTGCCCGGCTCGCGCACCCGGGCGATCACGGTGCCGGCGCCGGGCGCGAAGAGTTCGGCATCGGCCAGCGCGGTGGCGGCCTGCGCTCGCGCCGCCTCCGCAGCGGCCAGGCGCGCCTCGCCGGCGGCGATGTCTTCCCTGCGAAAGCCTTCGGTGGCCTGCGACAAGGCGGCCTGCGCCGATTTCACCGCGGCGACCGCCTGGTCGTGCGCGGCACGCGCGGCATCCACCGTACGCTGGCTGCTGGCGCCCGACGCGAACAGAGCGCTCTGCCGGCGAAAGTTGCGCTCGGCATCGCTGGCCACCGCCAGCGCCTTGTTCACCGCCTCCCTGGCCTGGGCGATCTCCTGGGGGCGCAGGCCGCGACGCAGTTTTGCCAGTTCCACCTGCGCCAGGCGCATCGCCGCGTCGGCGGCCGCGAGGGCTTCGAGATAGGGTCGGGCGTCGAGCGTGGCCATCCGTGCGCCGGCCGTGACGACGTCGCCTTCGTCGAACACCATCTGCGCCACCCGTCCCGGCTGCCTGAACGCCAGCTGCACCTCCCGGATGTCGACGTTGCCGTAGAGTTGCAGCGTGCCGCCATCAGTGCCGGTTCGCTGCACCCACAGGAAACCGGCGCCCGCAGCAACGATGACGACGGCGGCAATGCCGAAGGCGCGCTTCGCACCACGAGAAGGGCTCTTCATCGCTTCGCTCCGAGGCCTCGGCGATAGATGGCGAACGCCGCAGGTGCGTCGCGGCGGATCTGTCCGACCCTGCCCGCCAGGAGCGACTGCAACACCAGCCCCTGGATGACGCCGATGAAGAGCACCGCGGCGGCATCGACGTCGAGACCGGCGTCGAACTCGCCCTGTGCCTTGCCCGCCTCGAGCAGGCCGTTCAGGCGCTCGCGATACCTGCGAACCAGGGTCTGCACCATCTTCTTGGCCAGGGTCTTGCCCGAGCGCTGCAGTTCTCCGAAGAGCATGCGCGGCACGCCGGGGTGCCTGGAGACGAAATCGATGTGCGCCATGAACATGGCTTCGAGCGCGGCGGCCGGCGATTCGGCGCCTTCTGCCGCCTTGTCGACGCGCGCGAGCAGGCGTTCGCTCACCCAGGACATCGCGGCTTCCAGGATCGCGTCCTTGTTCGGGAAGTGGCGGAACAGCGCGCCCTGCGTCAGCCCCATGCGCTCGGCAATTGCGGTGGTGGTGATCTCGGCCGGGTTCTGCTCGGCCGCCAGGTCGACCATTGCCTCGACCGTGGCCGCGCGACGCTCTTCGGCAGGCATGGGGTGAGCACGTTCGTTCACTGTTCGATGTCCTTGGAGTGAGTAATCTATTACTAGCTTAGCATGCTGATTCGATCCCTGCAACGAGGGCGGCCCGCCGAAGGTTGCTTCGCCGGTCCGGCTCAGCTAGGATAGTAATAGATTACTAACTCGCAATGATGGCCGGGCGATTCGCCCGATCAGGGCGCGACATGACCATGGAGAACCCGGATGAACACCGAAACCCTTCCGATCGAGAGCCTCTCGAACTCGGCCAGCTGGCAGGAAGCCGTCTCCGACGCATTCGCCGAAGCCGCCGGCACGGCCCCGTTCGCCGATGCTCTGCGGCAGTGGGCGCAGCCCTCGGCATCGTCCCCGGTCGCCGGCCAGGGCAAGGCGCGCAGGTGAGGACGGTGCGATGAAGACCCGCGGACGTACCGCATTGATCACTGGCGGCAACCGGGGCCTCGGAGAAGCCATCGCACGCGCGCTGCACGACGCCGGACATGCGGTGATCGTCACCCATACGCCGGGCAACAGCAGGGTCGCCGCGTGGCTGCAAGCGCAGGCGGCCGAAGGCTATGCATTTGCCGCCTATGGCGTGGACGTCTCCGACTACGAATCGACGCAGGAACTCGCGCGCCAGGTTCATGCCGATGGTCACCGTGTCGACATCCTCGTGAACAACGCGGGCATTACCCGTGATTCGACCTTGCGCAAGCTGGACAAGCCCGGTTGGGATGCGGTGCTGCGCACCAACCTCGATTCGATGTTCAACGTCACGAAACCGTTCATCGAGCCGATGATCGGGCGCGGCTGGGGACGCATCATCAACATCGCGTCGATCAACGGCAGCAAAGGGCAATTCGGCCAGACCAACTACTCGGCGTCCAAGGCCGGCGTGCACGGTTTCACCAAGGCGCTCGCCCAGGAAGTGGCGCGCAAGGGCGTGACGGTCAACACGGTTTCGCCGGGGTACCTGGCCACCGAGATGGTCTCCGCGGTGCGCGAAGACGTGCTCGGGCAGATCGTTGCGGCCATACCCGTCGGGCGCCTCGGCGAACCGGCCGAGATTGCCGCCCTGGTGGCGTTCATCGCCAGCGATGCCGCTGCTTTCATGACGGGCAGCAACGTCTCGATGAACGGTGGACAGCACATGTATTGAGCGGCGCAGCGCCGCGCGGGTGGCAATCGTCGCTGCGCTCTTTCTTGGCGGCTGCAGCGTCGTCGGCGAGTTCCGGCCTTCGGTCACGTGGCGAGCCGTTTCACCGGGCGAATCCATCGCGGCGCAGCGCGGCGACATCCTCACGACGGGGCAGCCGAGTGCGCTGACCACGCAGACGGTTCGCGTGACCGGCCTGGATCTCGACGCCTGCGCGACGCTCTCGTCGCCCGGCTGCGTTTCGGCATTGACCGCTGCCGGCGGCATCTCCGACGAGCGCCGCCTCTCGGCGCTCGCGGAACTCTGGCTCCAGCAGGCGATATCGGCATCCCTGCAGGCCGACCCGCGGGCCGGAGACGCCACCAGCGTCGCCCCGTGGATGGAAACCATGCGCTACGCCTATGCCTATCTCTTCTACACCAGGCGCGCGCCGGGCGAGCGCGCGTTCGAAGATCGGCAGACGCAGGTGCGCGACTGGTACAACTACGCCGCGCAGCAGGCGGTCGCGCAATTGTTCGGCGCACGCGAGACGAAGCCGGGCATCCAGGCGCAGGACAGCAGGGTTCGGTTCGGCGAGTGGACGCTGCGCGTCGAGTCGAAGGCACGCCTTCCCGGAGATGCCAGCGTTCCGGCTGAACTGTTGCCGGCATCCACGCTGGCGTTTGGCGGCTTGCGCAGCATCTACCGCCGCGACGGGTTCGGTGCAGCAATGGTCGCGGTCGCGGACATCGATCCGGTCGCGCGCAAGGCAATCGCCGATCTGCCGGCGAAGGACGAATGGCCGGCGTCTCGTCGGCGCGCGACGTTGCCTCCAGCCTGGAGCGAGATGCCCGCGCCGAACGTGACCGCCGTGTTTCGATTCGACGCACCGACGCTGGACCAGTTGCTTCGGACGCGTGAGGTCATCCTCGACGTTCATGACCCGCTCATGGAGAGCGAGCTGACCCTGCATGGCCACCGGGTGCCGCTGGCCGGCAATTTCACGGCAGGCTATGCCCTGTGGCTGGCGCGATCCGGGTTCAACCGGCAATCGCTGCGCACTCTGTTCGGTCGCGAACACGGAATCGACCATCCGCATCTGTACCTGATGCAGCCGTTCGATCCGGACCGCCGCATCGTTCTCATGCTGCATGGACTGGCCAGCAGTCCCGAGGCCTGGGTCAATGTAGCCAACGAGCTTCTCGGCGACGAAGGGTTGCGTCGCGAGTTCCAGATCTGGCAGGTGCATTACCCGACGAACATGCCGGTACCCGCCAACCATGCGGCGATCCGCCGGCTCCTTCACGAGGTTCTGCGCCACTTCGACCCGGAAGGGCGAGCCGCAGCATCGCGCGGTCTGATTCTGGTCGGGCACAGCATGGGCGGCCTCATTGCGCGCCTGATGGTGTCGACAGCCGACCGGGAGCTTTGGGATTGGGCGTCCACCGATCTCGGGATCGATCCGGATCTTCTCGATCGATCCCGCCCTTTGCTCGATCCGATGTTGCGCTTCCAGCCGTTTCCGGGCGTCGAGCGCGTGATTTTCATCGCGACGCCACATCGCGGGACCGCAGTTGCCGGCCACGGGCTCGCGCGCTGGGCGTCCAGGCTCGTCCGGTTGCCGTTGACGCTGCTCGAGGCCTTCGGCATCGCGTTTCAGGGGCGTGCCGAGGCGAGCGCAACGAGCGCAACCCGGGTTCTGGAGACGATTCCGACGAGTGTCGACCAGCTCGACGAACACGATCCGTTCCTGCGGGCCGCCGCCCGGCTGCCGATTTCGGATCGAGTGCGCTACCACTCGATCATCGCCCGACTGCACGCTGACGGCGAGCTCGAATCGTCGGACGACGGCCTCGTGCCATATCGCAGTGCGCATCTGGCAGGGGCCGCCTCCGAGAAGACAATCGTCTCGGGGCACAGCGTGCAGGAGACCGCAGCTTCGATTCTGGAAGTCCGGCGCATCCTGCAAGAAGATCTTGCTCCGGTGCCGCCTCGCCGGAATCCCTCGCCGTTTCCACCGGCCCGATCGGTCGATGGAACATTTTTACGCCCCGTTCGTTAAAACCGATATCGCGGCGTTGACCAGTGGAGGATGTCCGCCTTGATGGCGGCGGAAGACAGCCAGCTGGTGCAACGAGCCCGGAACGGCGACGAGCGCGCGTTCGCCGAGCTGGTTCGCCGGCACCAGGACCGCGTCTTCCGCTTCGTGCTGCGGATGACCGGATCGCGCGACGAATCGATGGACCTGACGCAGGACACTTTCATGAAGGCATGGCAGGCGCTGCCCCGCTGGGAGCCGCAGGCGCAATTCCGCACCTGGCTGTTACAGATCGCGCGCAACGGCGCGCTCGACCTGCTGCGCCGGCGCGGGACAGTGGACTTCGTGCCGATCGAGGAAGGTGTGGACTTCGCGGCGCAGCAGCCGGCGCCGGAAGAGCAGGTCGATCTGCGGCAGCGCTACGGGCTGCTCGATGCGGTGCTGCGCCAATTGCCGCCCGAGCATCGCGAGATCCTGCTGCTGCGCGAGATCGAGCAACTGTCGTACGCGGAAATCGCGACGACGCTGGAAATCCAGGAAGGAACGGTCAAGTCGCGCATGGCCCGGGCGCGGGCGGCGCTGCTCGAACGCTACGGACGTGCAACCGGGGAGCGCCGCGATGCATGAATCCTGCCCGAGGACGGTCGAGATCTCGGCATACCTCGATCACGAACAAAGCGCGGTCGAGCGCGCACGGCTGCAGTCTCACCTCGCGACCTGCCCGCAGTGCGGCGCGATGCTCGCGGGCTTGCGAGGGTTGCGCGACGAGCTTCGCGAGCTTCCCGAGGAAACGCTCGGCTTCGATCTCTCCGAAGTGATTCGCGGCCGATTGGCAGCCACCGCCAGGCCCCGCCCGGCGCCGTCGCCGCGGCGGCGCTGGTTCGAGTTCGTGCCGATGGGGCTGGGAGCCGGTGCCGCGCTGTCGCTCGGCCTGTTCATCGGCACGGGGCTGACGGCGGGTTCGGCCGGCGTGGTCGCACCGCGAGTCGCTGCACTGGCGGTGTTCGATCCGGTTGCGCCGGGCAGCCTGTGCGCGGGCGCCGAAGCCTGCTTCGCCCGGCCGGCGGCGAATCCGGGAGGCGCGCGATGAAGGCGTCCACGCTGCGTCTGGCGCTGGCCCTGTCGCTGCTGGTGAACCTCGGGGCGCTCGGCGCGGTCGGCTACCGCATCCTGGGCACCGGTGCTGCGCCCCACGAGGCCGGCGCCGCCGACAGCTTTCCCGGATTGGCACGATACCTGTCGCTGTCGGCCGAGCAGCAGCGCCGCTGGCACGAAGCCGAGACCACGTTCATCGGACTGCTCGCCGACGGCGGCGACGAGATCCTGCGGCGTCGCAACCGCCTGATCGACGAAGTCTTCGCCGAAGCGCCCGATGCGGCCCGAATCGAGGCCGAGCGCGCGCGCATCGCGCAACTGCAGGACGAGCGCCAGCGGATCGTGATCGAGCAACTGCTGCGCGAACGCGAGATCCTCGACGCGGGCCAGCGCGAGCGGCTCGCGCAACTGCTGCGCAACCAGCCAACCGGCGTTTCGGGCTTCGAGCAGCTGCACCGTGACTGAACCGGCCGAGGCCAGGGGAACATTTCGCGTCGATCTTCGTTGAACGGGTCATGGCAGGCGCGAAAGGCGCGCCCGCCGCGCCACCCGAACACGGAGATGAAGCGATGAATTGCCACGACACTCACGACACGACCGGCACGTCGATCCGGATCCGCCGCAGCCTGGGCGCCATGCTGGCGGCTGCGGTGCTCACCGCCGGCGCGCTCGCGGGCACCGCAGCCTGGGCTGCGGCCGAGCATTCGCACGGGCACGACGCTCACGCGCTCGAGCTGAATGCCGGCAAGAAGTGGGCGACCGACGACCCGCTTCGCCAGGGCATGACGAAGATCCGCGACGCGGTGGACGCGAAGCTGCCGGCGGTGCATCGCGGCAAGATGAGCACCGCGCAGTACGCCGCGCTCGGCGGCGAGATCGACGCACAGATCGCCCACATCGTGCAGAACTGCAAGCTCGATCCGAAGGCCGACGAGGTGCTGCACGTGATTCTCGCCGACCTGATGGAGGGCAACGAGATCCTCCAGGGCAAGAAGGCGAAACAGAAGCGTAGTGCCGGCGTCGTGAAGATCGTGCACTCGCTCGAACAGTACGGCAACTACTTCGACCATCCGGGCTGGAAGGCACCGCAGGTCGCGCGCTGAGCGCCTCGCTCTCGTGCAGGGGGCCCGTGACAATGCGGGCTCCCGCAGCCCTGCGAGAGGCCATTCGGGCCGAGCGGCTTCGGGCTCCTCACCGCGACCTGTCGCGGACCGGCCGCTACCGGAAGTACGCCTTGCGCACGTACTGGTCGACCATCCGCTCGGTATTGAAGAACGATCCGTTCAGCGCGATCGCGTGGCGCATCACGTCGATGTAGCGGTCCTGGTCGCGATAGAACATCGACAGGATTACCGTCTCGAGCTTGTTGTAGAGCGACTGCGCATCGAGCGCGCGCTCGTCGATGCCGCCGCCGTTCGTGGCGTTGCCGTCGCCGATCGCCCAGCCGGTGACGTTCTCGATGCAGCCCTCGACCCACCAGCCGTCGAGCACCGACAGTTGCGGAACGCCGTTCATCGCGGCCTTCATTCCGCTGGTGCCCGAAGCCTCGAGCGGCGGCTGCGGGGTGTTCAGCCACAGGTCGACGCCGGCGACCATGCGCTTCGCGACGTCGATGTCGTAGTCGTCGACGTATGCGACCGCGAGCTGGCCGCGAAGCTGCGCGATCTGCGCGAAGATGCGCTGGATCAGCTCCTTGCCGCCGCCATCGCGCGGATGCGCCTTCCCGCCGAAGATCACCTGGATCGGGCCGGCACTGCGGTGCAGCGCAAGCAGCCGTTGCAGGTCGTGGAACAGCAGGTCGGGGCGTTTCCAGGTGGTCGCGCGGCGCGCGAAGCCGATCGTGAACGTGTTCGAGAACAGCATGCTGCCGGTGCGCTGGTTGACCCAGGCAACCAGGTCCTGCTTCGCGCTCTGGTGCGCGGCCCACAACTGGTGGCGCGGAATGCCGAGCGCGTAGCGCAGGCTCGCGTTGTCTTCGCGCCAGCGCGAGATGTGGCGATCGAGCACCTCGCGGATCGGTGGCGCGATCCAGGTGGCCGCATGCACTCCGTTGGTGATCGAATCGACCTTGTACTGGCCGAACATCTGGCGCGAGATCTCGCCGTGCCGCTTGGCCACGCCGTTCACGTAGTGGCTGTTGTCGAGCGCGAGGAAGGTCATGTTCAGCACGTTGTCGAGACAGAACTCGACCGCGCGCTCGTCGTAGGCGTGCCCGTAGTCGGTGAGCACCCGCCGCACCAGCGCCAGCGGGAACTGGTCGTGGCCGGCCGGCACCGGCGTGTGCGTGGTGAACACGCACATCGGCTTGACTGCCACTGCGATCTCGCGCGTCACCTCTTTCAGGCCGCGGCGCTTCATTTCCTCGTAGCCCAGTTCGAGCACGAGCAGCGCCGCATGCCCCTCGTTCATGTGGAAGCGCCGGACGCTGTCGTAGCCCAGCGCGCGCAGCATGCGCACGCCGCCGATGCCGAGAATGATCTCCTGGCACAGCCGGTAGCGATCGTCGCCCCCGTAAAGGTGGTCGGTGAGGCGGCGATCGGCCTCGGCATTCTCGGGAAGGTCGCTGTCGAGCAGCAGTACCGGCACGCTCACGCCCCCGGTGCCCCCGACTTCGTGGCGCCAGGCACGCAGCGCGACCTCGCGGCCCTCGATGTTCACCCGGGTGCGCGCAGGCACCTCGGTGAGGATCGTCTCCGGCGACCACGCCTGCGGCTCCTCGGTCTGCCTGCCTTCGGCATCGAGCCGCTGGCGGAAGTAGCCCTTGCGGTGCACCAGCGTGACCGCGACCATCGGCACGTCGCCGTCGGCGGCCGAGCGGATCGTGTCGCCGGCGAGCACGCCGAGGCCGCCGCTGTAGGTCGGCATCGCCTCTTCGAGGCCGATCTCCATCGAGAAGTAGGCGATCGTGTCGGGACCGAACATGGCGAGCGTGTCGGGCAGGGGTTTGGCCGGTTGACGTAATCCTCACAGGATGGGGCCTGGGAGCGGCTCGGGGCTTGCGCTCGATCAAGCGCCGCGGTGCGCTGGAAGGCCTGATATCTTCGCGGCCCATGGAACCCCTGCTCGTCTCGACGTCGGTGGTGGCGCTCGCCGAAGTCGGCGACAAGACCCAGTTGCTCGCGTTGCTGCTGGCTGCGCGCTTCCGCAAACCCGTGCCCATCGTCGCGGGAATCCTCCTCGCCACGCTGGCCAATCACGGACTGGCAGGAGCACTGGGTGCCTGGGTCACGACGGTGCTGAGCCCCGAGGTGCTGCGCTGGGCGCTGGGCCTGTCGTTCCTGGCGATGGCCGCGTGGACCCTGATTCCCGACGAAATCGAGCGCGACGAGACGAGAGTGGCCCGGCACCTCGGCGTGTTCGGCGCGACGCTGATCAGCTTCTTCCTGGCCGAGATGGGCGACAAGACGCAACTGGCCACGGTGGCGATGGCAGCGCACTATCCCTCACCGCTGGTTGTGGTGATCGGCACCACGCTCGGCATGCTGCTCGCCGACGTACCCGCAGTGTTCGTCGGCGACCGCTTCGCCGCGAAGATCCCGATGAAGCTGGTGCACTCGATCGCGGCCGCGATCTTCGCGGTCATGGGGCTGCTGGTGCTGTTGCGCCTCGATACGGCCTGGTAGAGAGAGGTACCGGTCGGGATCGAATCCGGTCATCCCCTCCCGCGCCTTCGATCGGCGCAACTTCGGGGACATGCCGTTTCCGCACGCCGTCGCGCAGTGATCGTCGCGCCGTCGGCCGCATGCAGCACCAGCGCGCCGTTCGCGTCGATCGTGAACCGGTGCACCTGCATCAGCAGGTCGAAGAAGCGCTGCTCCTGCTGCATCAGCGCGGGCGCGCAGGCCATCCTCGTGGCCGCCGGCTTCGAGATCGTGAGGCCCTCCCCGGTGAGCGCATACGAGGCGATGTAGCGGTTGCACGAGCCGCTCCCCGACACGTGGCCGTCGGATCCGAAGACGAGCGTCGCACGCGACCCGTCGACGACACCGGCACCGCGCAGGTCTTCGACCGTCCACTCGGCGCCCTGGAGCAGCGCAGCCGGTTCGCCGCCGCAACCGTTCAGCGTGCGACCCGCGAACACGACGGTAACGACGTCCGGGTACGGCATCCCGGTCATCGAGTCGATACAGCGCCGCTCGAAGATCGTCGCCACCAGCCCTACGCCGGCGGCGGGTGCGCGAAAACGCGTGAAGCCGTCGCCGGACTCGGCGACCGGCGTCGGCGCCTCGATGTGCATGCGGGCGTTGTCGGCCAGCAGCGTCATGGTATGAGCGGTGATGTCGAGCCGCCAGCCTGGCTCGTTGCCGGTGGCACGATACGGCAGCTTCGGCGCGCGCCGGGGCACGCACTCCGGCCACGGCTGGCCGCGCACGACGACCGTTGCGCGGTCGCCCTTCGACCACAAGCTCGTCGACGGATCGCCGACCGCCTCGTAACGCGCCCCCGAGGCCGAGCGCACCGGCCGCAGGTCGAAAGTCTCGCCGCCGGCCTGCATGCGCATCGTGTCGCCCACCTGGCCGACCGTGACGCTGCGATCCCCGCAAACGAGCGTGCTCGCAAAAACGAACGGCTGGACGCGTGCGGCGGGCGGCGCTGTGCCTCCCGTGTCGACACGAGTACCGACCCCGGTCGTGCAGGCGTCGAGCGCAAGTACCGCTGCAAAGGCCATGGCGAGTCTGAAGTTCATGAGGTCTCCGGAACGAGCGATCGTGGTCAGGCGTCCCGGTGCGATGGCTCGCGCCGCCCTACTTCACCGGGATCGGCGTTGCACGATCCACCGGCACCGCGGTCACGGAATTCTGCGGCGAACCTTCGATCAACCGCTCCGCGTAAGTCAGATAGACCAGCGTGTTGCGCTTGCGATCGACCATGCGCACGATGCGCAGCTTCTTGAAAACCAGGCTGATGCGCTCGCTGAAGACCTCTTCCTGCTCGGGCAGTGGCTTCACGAACGAGATCGGGCCGACCTGGCGGCAGGCGATCGCCGCCTCCGAGCGATCTTCGGCCACGCCGAGCGCGCCCTTGATGCCGCCGGTTTTGGCGCGCGACGTATAGCAGGTGACGCCCTGAACCTTCGGGTCGTCGTGCGCCTCGACGGCGATCTTGTGGTCGGGGCCGATCCATTTGAAGACGGTGTCGACTTCGCCGATGGGCTCGGCCTGGGCAGTCACCAAAGGTGCGAGGAGCAGGGAGAGAAGGATTCGTCGCATCGGATGCCTGGACGGGTCAGCGGCTCGCCGCGACTATAGCGCCTTCGGTCCCACGCCTCGGCGTTCCCGTGGCAGGGTGATAGATTCGCCCGGCAACCCGGCGAGTTCGCCCGGTTCACGCACCCGAGGAGTCCAGGATGGGCTGGTTCTCGAAGAAGGACGACGATTTCTTCCTCGCCACCGTCGTGCCGAACGACGACGGCGCGAAAGTCGCGAAGTACCTCGGCGTGGTCAACGGCGAGGCGATCATCGGCGCCAACATCTTCCGCGACCTGTTCTCGTCGGTGCGCGACGTGGTGGGCGGAAGGGCCGGCGGCTACGAGCGGGCGCTGGCCGGTGCGCGTGACGCGGCGCTCGGGGAGATGGTGGCCGCGGCCAAGGAACTGGGCGCCGACGGTGTGGTCGGCATCGACTTCGACTACGAGGTGCTCGGCGAGGCGAACGGGATGATGATGGTGTCGGTCAGCGGGACGGCGGTGAAGATGGCGGCGGGGTAGTTCGTGGCATCGCCCAAGCGGGCGGACGCCGACCGGCGAAGCCCCTCGAACTCCGCGGCGTCCGGGGGCTCGGGCTCGCCGAGCGAGCCTGCGCGCCTAACCCGGCAGCAAGTACGACACCTTCGTTCCCTGCACCGAGACAATGCCGGTCGATTGCAGGTGCTCGAAGAGCCGCGAGAGCTCGTCGTCCGACAACTGCTTCTGGAACAGCGCGCCGATCGAGTTCGTCAGGGTCGCGACGCTTCGCGGCAGGGCGGCCCCGCGCTGCTCGAGGTTCTTGACCACCACCGCCGCGCGCTCCACCACCGGCTGGGACAGGCCCGATCGGGCTCGCGCAACGCCAGCTGGCCGAGCTGAAACGCGATGTGAAAGTCGAGCGCGTTCTTGCCGGGCGCCGAGACGCGGATGTACTCGGCCCTCGGCCCCATGCGCTGCAGCGTGCTGGCGATCTCGAATGAAACCCTGGACTGCCCGGGTCCGACGAACACGTGAACCCTGAAGTGTTCCGCATCCAGGACGGAGATTGCCGTCGGCTGCACGTTCTCGTAGTCGATCAGTACGTAGTTGGTTCTCATGCGCCCCTCGATGGTCGGCCCCGGCGCACTACTCCTCGGGTATCCGGCACGAATAGCAGCACGCCGGTCGCCGGCCAAGACCGCCCCGATCGGCGGCGCCGTCGGACTGATCGCTGTCCCGGTGCGAATAGCGCCTCGAGTCGATGTTTCCGGAATTTGAAGAATGCCGCCCCTCCCGAGGCAGGCGACCTGCGGATGGTCTCGCGCCCGCGTCAACTCGCGGCAAGGAGGGAAGTCAGCGATCGGCGCAATGCTTCCAGCTTTCCTTCGACGATGCCCCAGACGATACGGTCATCGACACTCGCATAGCCGTGGATCAGCACGTTGCGAAACCCGACGATCCTGGCCAGGTCGGGGATGTCGGCGGCCACCTCGGGATCCACCTGCCGCAGTCTGTTCAATGCCTCACCCACGATCTCGAGTTGGCGCTCCACGGCAGAACGCAGCATCTCGTCGGCCTGATACCGGGTGAACGACTTCCCTTCCGAGAAGCGCGACGCACGATCGGCCGCCTGCAACGCGTCCCAGATCAGCTTCTGCGCATCAGCGTGCATAGACCGGCCTGCGCTCGGCATTGATCCGGTCGCGGAAGTACGGATTGCGCAGACTGGCCGCAGTCACCAGGTCGACAGAGCGGCCAAAGAGGCTCTCGAGGCTTTCCTTGAGCGTGAAGAACGCATCGGCGTACTCGGCAGGCGGCAGGTCGTCGAATTCGACCAGGAAATCCAGATCACTGGAATCAGGATCGAACTGGTTCCGGGCCGCCGACCCGAACACGTCCAGACGCCGCGCGCCGGCGCGCCGACACAGGGCTGCGACCTCTTCGAGATTCTGGGCGATCGGGTTCGACACGGTTGCCTCCGAGGCCAATTATGCCTTTGCCCTGCTCCCCACAGCCAACCTTCGATCAGGCCGCCTTGCCCGATCCCGACCCCGCCGCTGCCGCCGACCCCGCCAGCTCCGGAAACTCCCCAAGCTTCTGATACAGCGTCGCACGCGCGATGCCGAGACGGCGCGCGGCCCGCAGGCGATTGCCGCCGGTGGCGCGCAGCGCCTCGCGAATCGCCGCGCGCTCGAGCACGTTGCGCAGCTCGCGCACGTTGCCCAGCCACGGCATGGCCGCGAGCGCGTCGAGCGCGTCACGGTCGATCTCCTTCGGAAGCATCTCGTGCTCGAGCGCGATCTGCTCGAGCAGGTGCTCGCACAGTGCCTCGAGGTCTTCGGGGCGCTCGCGCAGCGGCGGCAGCCGGATCGGCAGCACGTTGAGCCGGTAGTACAGGTCGCTGCGGAAGCGCTCGTCGAGGAACAGCGTGCCGCCGTCCGCAGCCTTGAACTTGCCGTCGCGCGCGCGTCGACACCGCATGGATCGCCTGCGCGAGCAGCTCCTTGCCGGTGCCGGCCTTGTTCTCCAGGATGTCGAGCAGGATCGGCTTGCCGGTCTCGACCACGTGGCGCATCAGCGTGTTGGGCACCACCTCCTCGACCGGCCTGCCGATGATCTCGTCGGCGTTCGAGAAGCCGAGGCTGGCGATGTTGCGCTGCCAGCGGTCGTTCACCCAGACGATGCGCGCCGACTTGTCGACCACGAGGATGCCCTCGCACATCTCCGACAGGTGATCGAAGAAGGTCTCGGCCGCGAGCCGCAGCACGCGGCCCGAGTCGTGGAAGGCGTCGAGCGAGCGCGGCATCGGACGATCATAGCCGATGGGCATGGCTCCCGGCCTGCCGCGACGCACGGAGCCGGCGCCGCGCCGCGGCATTCCCGTCTCCTTCACTCCGGGCGGCCCGTCGAAGGCTTCGACCGCCGAGCTCGCCTGGGGGCTGATCCTCGCCGCGAGCAAGCGTCTCGTGCAGGCCGACGCCGGCACGCGTCGCGGACACTGGCGCGGCGACGCAGGTGGCGGCGGATATCCGCTGCCGGCCAACCTCGCGGGCGAACGGCTCGGCCTCGTCGGGCTGGGGCAGATCGGTGCACGAGTCGCACGGGCAGGCCAGGCCTTCGGGATGGACGTGCTCGCCTGGAGCCAGAACCTCGACGACGCGCGCGCGGCCGAGGTCGGGGTGCGTCGGGTGACGAAGGAAGAGCTCTTCGAGACCAGCGCGGTGGTCTCGCTTCACCTGGTGCTGTCCGCACGCACGCGCGGCATCGTCGCCGCTGCCGATCTCGCCCGGATGCGCCCGGACGCGGTGATCGTCAACACCGCGCGCGCGGGCCTGGTGGACCAGCAGGCGCTGATCGACGCGCTCGCCGCAGGGCGGCCGGGCGCCGCCGCGCTCGACGTGTTCGACACCGAGCCGCTGCCCGCCAACCATCCGTTGCTCGCGCTGCCCAACGTGACGGTCACGCCGCACCTGGGCTACGTGAACGCGCAGGTTTTCACGGCGTTCTATCAGGGCGTCGTCGACGCGCTCGCCGCCTGGCTCGACGGCACGCCGATCCGGCTCGTCAACGCACGTTGATCACGCGCATGCCCTGCATCGCGCCGCCCGTGCGGTCGAGCACGCGAATCGTCACCTGACGCGCCGCGAAGCCGGCCGGCAGCGGCAGGCTGCCGCGCAGGTGCTGATAGCCGGCGAGCGACACCTCGACCGGGCCGAGGTCGATCGTCTCGTTGCGGCCGGCGCGATCGCCGGCCACCGCCAGCTCCATCACGCCGGCGAACGGCTTGCCGCCCTTGCGCTCGCGGGTGAGCAGCACGTGGTAGGCGAGCCGGCCGCCGTCGTTGGCGAACTTCGCGGCGCGCACCGCCACCGCACCGCCGCGCGGATCGGGGGGCAGCACCTCGTCGAACAACGCGAGGTCGGCGCGCAGCCGCTCGACCGACTGGCGCGCGTCGGCCAGCTCGGCGGCCAGCCGCTCGCTGCCGTCCTGAGCGGCCTTCGCCTCGGCGGTCGCCTTCTCGAGCGCTGCCTGCAGCCGTTGCCGTTGCGCATCGAGTTCGCCCACGCGAGCCTGCAGCTGCCGTGATTCCGCCGCAGTGAGCCGCGGCGGCAGGTATTCCTCCTGCGCGTAGAAGAGCCCGCCCGCGCCGACGACGATGCCGGCGAGCAGCCACAGCAGCCAGCGCGGCACGCTGCGCGACCTGCGCCTGCCGTAGGCATGGCGCTCGAAGACTACCGGCCCGTCTCGTCTGAACAGTCCCATCTTCGCTCGGTTCCGTTGAAGGCTGAAGGAAGGCGTTCCGCCCTGGAAGGATAGACGATGCCGCTCAGCCCGGCTGTGCGCGCCTGTGCGCGAGCATTTCGCGCAGGCCGGCCAGCTTCGCCCTGGCCGCCTCGGCGCCGACCGTCGCCGAGGCCTTCGGCCGCGCATCGAGCTGCATCTCGGCGAGAAAGCGCGACGGAAGCTGGGCGTATCTCTCCCGCCCGCGCTTGCGCTCGCGGCACCAGGTGAGCGTGAGGCTGCGCTGCGCGCGGGTGACGGCGACGTACATCAGCCGGCGCTCTTCCTCGATGCGC
>WBZO01001262.1_pt1 | contig 40913 bp, 41 predicted proteins | sample 5204261 | NCBI WGS metagenome assembly WBZO01 (sample SAMN12412400, study PRJNA552823) | activated sludge metagenome | isolation source: activated sludge from anammox sidestream of wastewater treatment plant... | place: USA: North Carolina | collected 2017-09
CCCGGATTCATCCTCATCGACCGCGTCAACGAGATGAACAACAACTGGTGGTGCGAGAACATCCGCGCCACCAACCCCTGCGGCGAACAGCCGCTGCCGCCCTACGGCTCGTGCCTGCTCGGCTCGGTCAACCTGACCACCTTCGTGCGCGACCCGTTCGGCCCCAATGCGCGCTTCGACTGGGAGGAGTACAAGGAAGTCGTGCGCGTGTTCACGCGCATGCTCGACAACGTGGTCGAAATCAATGGGCTGCCGCTCGCGCAGCAGCGCGAGGAAATCCTCTCCAAGCGTCGCCACGGCATGGGCTTTCTCGGCCTGGGCAGCACGCTGACCATGCTCAAAAAACGCTACGGCACTGCTGATGCCTGCCAGTTCACCGAGGACGTTTCCCGCGAAATGGCGCTGGCCGGCTGGGAAGTTGCATTGTCGCTGGCCAAGGAGAAGGGCCCGGCGCCGATCCTTGCCCAGGAAGTGCCGGTGACGGGCGAAATGCTGCGCAAGCGCCCGGAAATGATCGCCGATGGCTGGAAGGTTGGCGATGCGATTCCCGGTCGTCTCCTGCATGCCAGGTACAGCCGCTACATGCAGCGCATCGCCTCGGTCGCCCCCGAGCTGGTCGCTGAATTGGCCGAGGTCGGCGCGCGCTTCACCCACCACTCATCGATTGCGCCGACCGGCACGATCTCGCTGTCGCTGGGCAACAATGCCTCCAACGGCATCGAGCCTTCGTTTGCGCATCACTACAGCCGCAACGTCATCCAGGAAGGCAAGAAAACCAAGGCCAAGGTCGAGGTCTACAGCTACGAGCTGCTGGCCTACCGCGAGCTCATCAACGGCAAGGCGATGCCGTTCTCGCAGGAGCCGGGCGAGAAGCTGCCCGACTACTTCGTGGCGGCCGACGACATCACCCCCAAGCAGCACGTCGACATCCAGGCGGCGGCGCAGAAATGGGTCGATTCCTCGATTTCCAAGACCGCCAACGTTCCCACCGACTACGCCTACGAAGACTTCAAGGACATTTACCGCTACGCCTGGCAGCAAGGACTCAAGGGCTGCACCACCTTCCGCTTCAACCCGGCGGCCTTCCAAGGGGTGCTGGTCAAGGAGCATGATCTTGCCAACACCACCTATCGGTTCGAGCTCGATGACGGCTCGGTGGTGGAAGTCAAAGGCAACGAAGAGATCGAGTACGATGGCGAAACGCACACCGCAGCCAATCTGTTCGATGCGCTCAAGGAAGGCTATTACGGCAAATTCTAGACCCGATCCCGGGGCGCATTCCGGAGCATCGGCCAACACATGGCACAAGTCGCTGCAGGCGCGTGTTCAGGCAGTCTCGTGAAGTCCGTCCATCCATAAACCAGGAAATTCGGAGAGGGGAATCGACCATGCACAGCGAAGGCGGTTCGTTCGACAGTTTGAAGGAAGGTGCGGCGCAGATCGGCGGTGCGATCAGCGATGCGGCCAGTGCGGTAGCCAGCTCGGTCGGCAACGTCGCCACCGATGCCAAGCAGGTGGTGGAAAACACGGCCAAGAAAGTGGCTGACAAGGCGGCCAAGGTTCACAAGCAGGCGGCGCGTCGTGTGCAAGGCGTCGTCGCCAAGGCCAAGGAGCTGGTTGGCAAGGCCGGTGCCGCCGAGAAGAAGGCCGTGGCCAGTGCGAAGAAAGAGGTCAAGAAGGCTGCCGGCACGGTGAAGAAGGCCGTCAAGAAGGCTGCGACCAAGGTCAAGGCGAAGGCCAAGGCCGAAACGCGCGCAGTGCAGAAGGCGGCGAAAAAGGTCGTCAAGAAAGCGGCGGCAGCCAGGAAAGCCGTCAGCAAGGCGGCCGGAAAGGTGGCCGGCAAGAAGCCGGTCAAGAAAGCCGCCAAGAAGGTGGTGAAGAAAGCCGCCGGCAAGGTCGCCAAGAAGCCCGCCAAGAAGGCGGTGAAGAAGGCGGCTGGAAAAAGCACCGGCAAGGTCGTCAAGAAAGCTGCCAAGAAAGTGGCCAAAAAAGCCGCTCGCCGTCGCTGAGCCCGCACGCTCGCGTATCCGGCCGGCGCACAAGGCTGGCCGGAAACTTTGAACCTTGCCACTGGGAGACGATCGCATGGCTACACGCAAACGCACCACCCTGTACAGCAGCGCCGGCAAGAAGCTCTATGCCGTTCGCAATGCCGACGGCACGTTCAAGGACATCCAGACCTACCAGCGCGCGCACGCGGCTGACATGCGCAGCAAGAGCAAGGACGAGCTCGATGCCGCGGCCAGGAAAGCCAAGACCGGAAAGACGGCGAAGAAGGCGGTGAAGAAGGCGGCGGCCAAGAAGGTTGCGAAAAAAGCCGTCAAGAAGGCCGTGAAGAAGGCCGTGAAGAAGGCCGTGAAGAAGGCCGTGAAGAAGGCCGTGAAGAAGGCCGTCAAGAAGGCCGTCAAGAAGGCCGTCAAGAAAGTCGCCCGAAAGGCGGTCAGGAAAACCGCCGGAAAAGCCCCGGCCAAACGGCCGGCGAAGAAGGCCGCGCCGCGCAAGAGCGCCCGCTGATCGTTCCATTTCCATTTCGTTTTTCATGCATGCCGCCCCCACGTTTCCGGTGGCCGGCATGCGTCTTTGCCTGAGCTCGTTCGCATGAAGATCACCAAGAAAATCAAGGGATACGCCGTCGTCAAACCTGAGGACGCCGCCAAGCCCGCCGCTGCCGCCGAAGCGCCCGCCGAGGCGAGGGCCGAAGTCATCCAGATGCACGAGAAGGTCGAGCGTCCGGAAACGCTGATCGGCGCCACCTACAAGATCAAGTCGCCACTGTTCGAGCATTCGCTGTACGTGACGATCAACGACATCGTGCTCAACGCCGGCACCGAGCATGAGTTGCGCCGTCCCTTCGAAGTGTTCATCAACTCCAAGAACATGGAGCACTTCCAGTGGATCGTTGCGCTCACGCGCATCATGTCGGCAGTGTTCCGCAAGGGCGGCGATGTCACGTTCCTGGTCGAAGAGCTCAAGGCCGTGTTCGATCCGCGCGGCGGCTATTTCAAGGCGGGCGGCGTATACATGCCGTCGATCGTCGCCGAGTTGGGCAGCGTGATCGAGCAGCATCTGAAGATGATCGGCCTGCTGCATGATCCGGAACTGGACGAGCATCAGAAGAAGCTCATCGCCGAGAAGCGCGCCGCCTACGAGGCCCGCTCAAAAAAAAACTCTGAATCCGGCGATCTGAGCATCGAGACCGCCGGCAACGGCGGCGTCAATGCCTCGCTCGCGGGGGCGGGAGCCGAAGCGGCGAGCAAGCCGGCAGAGGCCAATGCCTTCCCGCCGGGTGCGACGCTGTGCCACAAGTGCAATACCTCGGCCGTGATCATCATGGATGGCTGCGCAACGTGCCTGAATTGCGGCTACTCCAAGTGCGGATGAGCGTCGGCTGCGTGCCGTGACGACGAGGGCGATGCCGGCTGCCGCAAGCGTTGCGGCGGCGCTCCCGCGAGCGTGACGGTGCGGAGATGCGGGGCGACGCTCGTGCCGCGTGTCCGCTTGCAGTGGCGTGATGGCGGCACGGCGTGCCTGGTGTGCAGGACGCGGGCATTGCCAAGCCTGCCGCGAGTGAATGGCTGCATTCGAGGCGTGCTGGCTGGGCAGGCGTGGATGCCGTTCCCGCGCGCATGAAATTGCGCCTGGTGCAGCGTTTGGGCGGGTCTTCCCGGCGGGCCGGCAGGGGCCCCGCGCAGGGCATCGCGTTCCGGTTAGGATGGCGGCATGCATCGCTTTCGATTCTGGCCCTGGGTGCGCCGTGCGGCGTGGTTGGCTTTCTTCCTGCTTGCGCTGGCGCTCGGTGTTCTGCTCGTGCGCGCCTTCGAGGCGCGAAGCAAGCCGGAGCTGATGCCTTGGCATCGACTGGTTCTCGATCAGGAAGTGCATGCCGCGACGCTGGGCGCGCATGCCACGTGGGCCCAATACCTGCAGCACGAACAGCGGCTGTTCGACGAGCTGCGGGCTGACTTGGCGGCGGCGCCGGTGGCAGGCCGCCTGCGCTACGAAAAGGACAGCCGCATCGGTGCGATGGCCGGCAGCCGCGATTGGAACCGCTCATTCGAATCGACGCCGGCCGCGCCGCGTGGCGGGGTGCTGCTGCTGCACGGCCTGACGGATTCGCCCTACAGCGTGCGCACCGTTGCGCAAATCTACGAGCGCGCGGGCTTTGCCGTGATTGCACCGCGCCTGCCGGGGCACGGCACGATCCCGGCCGGTTTGCTCGATGTGCGCTGGCAGGACTGGAGCGCGGTCGTGCGCGTGGCCATGCGCGAGCTGCGTGCGCGCGTGGGCGCGGACAAGCCACTGCACATCCTCGGCTACTCCAACGGCGGTGCGCTGGCGCTGGAATACACGCTCGAAGCGCTCAGTGCCGAGGATGCGGCGGAGCTGCCCCTGCCGCAGCGCGTGGTGCTGATCTCGCCAATGATCGGTGTCAGTCCGTTTGCCCCGCTGTCGCGCTGGTTGCCCTTGTTCGGCGGTTTCGAATACTTCGAAAAATCACGCTGGCTCGACATCCTGCCCGAATTCAATCCGTTCAAGTACAACTCGTTCCCGGCCAATGGCGCATTGCAGTCGTACCTGCTGACCACGACCGTGCAGGCGCGGCTGATGGCGCTGAAGGCGAGTGGGCGACTGGCGAAACTTCCTCCCATCCTGGCCTTTCAGTCGGTGCTCGACAGCACCGTGAGCAGTCATGCCGTGGTGCATCGGCTGTTCGAGAAGCTGCCGGCCAACGGCAGCGAACTGGTGTTGTTCGACATCAATCGCGCCAGTCTGCTGGCGCCGATGTTCACTGCCGCCTCGGCATCGGCACTGGATGTCCTGCACGATGGCATACCGCAGACCTATCGACTGGACATCATCGGCAATCCTGCATCGAGCAGCGCCGCGCTGGTCGAACAGCGCTACGACGCGGGCGCGCAGGTGGCCATCGAGCGGCCGCTGGATCTGGCGTATCCCGCCGAGGTGTATTCGCTGTCGCACGTCGCCCTGCCGTTCGCCTGCGATGATCCGCTGTACGGTTTGACGCCGCGCAGCGATGAGGACTACGGCATCCGGCTGGGGACGTTGAATCTGCGCGGCGAGCGCGGAGCGCTGCTGATGGGAGGCGATCAGTTCAACCGCCTCGGCTGCAATCCGTTTTTCTCCTACGTGCAGGCGCGTATCGCGCAGACCTTGCCGCCACCGGCGCCATAGCGGTGCGGCGCATCGGCAGCGTCGTGCTTTGCGCAAGCCCGCACGTTTGCGCAGAATGTCGGTTTGGCGACGCGTCAGCGCGCGGGCGAATGTCCGATCGGTCATTCCCGCGCTCGGGTCGTCACCTTCCGCGCCACAGGATTCGAGCATGAGCAGCATCGAGATCAAGGTTCCCGACATCGGCAATTTCAAGGGCGTTCCAGTCATCGAAATCCTGGTCAAGCCGGGAGACGTGGTGGCCAAGGATCAGGGGCTGGTCACGCTGGAGTCGGACAAGGCGACGATGGAAGTGCCTTCGAGCGCGGCCGGGGTGATCAAGGAGCTGCGTGTCAAGCTGGGCGACGAGGTGGCCGAGGGCAGCGTGGTGGCGGTGATCGAGGCTGTCGAAACGGCCGCGGCACCGGCTGCCGCGGCGCCGCCGCGTGCGGTGTCCAGCCCGGCACCGACGCCGGCTCCGGCGGCTGCATCGCCAGCGCCGGCAGCCGCAGGGGATTCCGGTCGCAAGGCCGACATCGAGTGCGATGTGGTGGTGCTTGGTTCCGGCCCGGGTGGCTACACCGCCGCATTCCGTGCCGCCGACCTGGGGCAGAACACCGTGCTCATCGAACGCTATCCGGAGCTCGGCGGCGTCTGTCTCAATGTGGGCTGCATTCCGTCCAAGGCCTTGCTGCACGCCGCGCGGGTGATCGACGAAGTGGCGCATGCGGGCGAGCTCGGCATCGAATTCGGCCGTCCGCGGTTGGATATCGACAAGCTGCGCGCCTACAAGGACAAGGTCGTCGCGCAGATGAACGGCGGTCTGGCCGGCATGTGCAAGCAGCGCAAGGTCACGCGCGTGACCGGCGTGGGCGCCTTCGTGTCGCCGCACGAAATCGAGGTGGAGGGTGCCGAAGGTCGAAAGCTCGTGCGTTTCAGGCACGCCATCATCGCTGCCGGATCGCAGGCGGTGAAGTTGCCCGGATTCCCGTGGGACGATCCGCGCATGATGGATTCCACCGATGCGCTGCTGCTGGCCGATGTGCCGAAGAAGCTGCTCGTCGTGGGCGGAGGCATCATCGGTCTGGAGATGGCCTCGGTGTACAGCGCGCTGGGCAGCGAGGTCACGGTCGTCGAGCTCATGGATCAGCTCATGCCCGGCGCCGATCCCGATTTGGTCAAGCCGTTGCAGCAGCGTCTGGCCAAGCGCTACGCGGGCATTCACCTCAAGACCAAGGTGGCCAGGATCGAAGCCGAGAAGAAAGGACTCAAGGCGACGTTCGAAGGCGACAACGCGCCCGCGCCGCAGTGGTATGACCGCGTGCTGGTCGCCATCGGCCGAGCACCCAATGGCGGCAAAATCGGTGCCGACAAGGCCGGCGTCGCGGTCAATGAGCGCGGCTTCATTGCCGTTGATCGGCAGATGCGCACCAACGTGCCGCACATCTTCGCCATCGGCGATCTGGTCGGCCAGCCGATGCTGGCGCACAAGGCCACCCACGAAGGCAAGGTCGCGGCCGAAGCGGCAGCTGGGCTCAAGAACGAATTCGTGGCGCGGGTGATCCCGTCGGTGGCATTCACCGATCCGGAAATCGCCTGGGTCGGCCTGACCGAAACCGAGGCCAAGAAGCAGGGCGTGAAATACGGCGTCGGCAAATTTCCGCATGCGGCTTCGGGGCGTGCGGTTGGCATCGGCCGCACCGAAGGCTTCACCAAGCTGCTGTTTGACGAGGCCACGCATCGTATCATCGGCGCCGGCATCGTTGCGCCGAATGCTGGCGACCTGATCGGCGAGGCGGCGCTGGCCATCGAGATGGGCTGCGAGGCGGCCGACATCGGTCTCACCGTCCATCCGCATCCGACCCTGTGCGAATCGGTCGGCATGGCGGCCGAAGTCTACGAAGGCACGATCACCGACCTGTATCTGCCGAAGAAGAAGTAATCCTTCGCATCGACGTCTACAGGACGGCGCCGACGCCAGGGGCCAGGCGCGCTGCACGCGTCATGCGACGCGGCGCACCGCGAACCCAGGCTATTGCGCACGGGGCCAAGCATCGCTGATCCGATGCCAGGGCGCCTTGGAGCCAACGAAGATGTGCCGTTTCGCGGTGGGCGTGAATGGCGTGTCCAGGCTGCTCAGCGGAAACGAGACCGTGCCGGGAAAATCCACCGCATTGCGCCACAGCATCGGCGAACCGCAGGCCGAGCAGAACAACCGCTCGACATGCGCCGAGGAATTGAACATCCGCAGTTGCGCCATGCCATGCACGAAGCGATGCGCACTCGACGGAACATTGGCATAGGTGGCGTAGGCCGCACCATGGGCCTTGCGGCACATTGAACAATGGCAGTGCGAGACATCCTCGATCGCGCCGGAAACGCTGTAGCGGACTAGCCCGCAAAGACAGCTGCCTCGATATTCCATCGATGGTCCTCCGCGTTATTCGAGACTTGAACTCAATGGCATGCGCAGTGCGTCGGGGCAGTATCCGGCTTCATCCGCAATTCCGGATCGCGGGTCAGTAAATCGCCGGCACCAGCGCCTTGGTGCGCGCCGCGTATTCGAGGTAGCGGCTGCCGAAGTGCATGTGCATCATTCGCTCCTCCACCCGATACTTGTGCAGGAGCGAGATCAGGATGATCGAGAACGCCACGATGGCGCGCCATTCTCCGAGCATGAGCGCCGTGCCCAGAAAGGCGAGCAGCAGACCCGTGTAGATCGGATGGCGCACCAGGCGATACGGCCCGGATTGAATCAGCTCGTGCTCGTATTTCAGTTGCGCCGCGGCACTCCAGTTGCGGCCGAGTGTGTGACGCGCCCAGCAGGCAAAGGCGACGCCTGCGATGGCCAGCGCCAGTCCCACAGCTTGGAAAACCGCAAGTTCTGGCAGGAACCGCTGATTAAGCCAGGACTTTCCGTACCATGCTCCAGGCCCCAGCAGCGCGCCGGCCACCAGCATGGGGAGGTGGTACGCCGCGAATCGCTTGAGAAAGGATTCCGTGTGGCGAACGGGCTTGACGTGCCTTGAACTCCACAGCCAATACAGGCCCAGCGCCAGCCAGGTGGTTTTCAACGCATGTTCCATGGGCGGTTGCATGATGCACTCCCGGAGTGGATCCGATTCCGACACCGGCAGCCGCTGGCTGCGCGAGGGGCAGGCCCCGGCATTCGGTCCGGGATGTCCGCCCTCTGCCGCGGCAGGCGCTCAGCCGGCGTGTTGGATCAGCACCGCGTTGGCGTCGATCTGCAACTCACGTGCGGCGGGCACCTTGGCGCCCTCTTTCCTGAGATGCTCGATTTCCTTCGCGGACAGCGTTTTTTCGCTGAGCGTGCCGTAGACGATGGCTGCGCCGCGGGCGTCCTTCGGCACACCGAAGGCGTGATCGTGCATGTTCACGCGCACGAATTGACCGCTTTCGGCGCTGAGCACCAGCCAGCACCCCATTTTCTGGCATACCTGGGTGATGCGACCGCTGAAGGCCCCGCTCTTGCCGAGCAGGGCGTCGGGATGTGCGATCACCTGGTCGAGAGCGAGGGGATCGGGCGCCGGATCAGGCCACTGGGTGCCATACACCGCGCCGGCTGCCGTGGTTTGCACCGGGTGCGCGGCGGCGGGCGTTTGGGCGTGCTGGGTGGCAGCGTGGTCGTGGGCCGCCGCGGGCAGGGCCATCAGCAGGGACAATGCAAGCGCAACACGCATGAGGAAGCTCCGGTGGGCGAAAGCGGCATGATGCCCGAGCGGACGTCGCAATACAGCCTGGAGCGGGCTGGCTGCACCAAAGGGCGCCATGCGTGCGATGATGCGACCGGCAGGGGGGAGATGGGCGGAGGAAATCGATGGAATGGCTTGGCTGGCTGGCGGCCTTGGTGATGGCGCTGGGTGCAATTTGGCTGCTGCGTGCCTATCGCGCGACCTCCATGCGCGAGCAGGATCTGCTGTGCGAAAAAATGGAGCTGGAAAACGAGCTCGACAACCTGCATGCCGAGCGTGTGGCCAACCCGCCGCCGGAGTCCCTGCTGGAAGAACCGCCTGCTCCGGTGGTTGCCGGCGTGCCGGTGGCGGCCGTGCGCAGCGCGCTCGAGCATCTGGATGAACTGGCCAGCCAGCTTGACGAATACCGCGAGCGCAATCGCTCCTACGATGCCGCCGTGCAGCAGGCGCTGCAGCCGCTGGAGCTGCTGATCGACGCCGACAAGGAAACCATGGATGTTGCCTTGGCGCACATCAGCACCGCGCGCAAGCCGCTGTTCGCGGCACGCGGAGCGGTGCAGAAATCGCCGCTGCAGCGGGGCGCCGATGCCCTGCAGGCTGCACGCGCGGCGCTCGATGTGATGCCCGATCCTGCCGAATCCGACGCGGCGCTGGACGAGCTGCTGGATCCGCCGCTGCCGGACGATCACGACACGTCTGCGGCGTAGCGCCGTGGCTGGGAACCTGGTGTTCGGCGCCAGTGGCGCGGTCGGCGGTTTCCTGCTGTCGCGGCTGGGTGGCGAGCGCGTGTGGGCGGTGAGTCGCCAGCCGCGGCCGCCAGGCCAGGGCGACGTGCAGTGGATCGCGGGCGATCTGGACGGCGACGTGTCCCTGCCCAAGGCCGTCGAGGCCATTTTCAGCTGCGGCCCACTCGACGCCTTCGCACGCTGGTACGCGCGCAGCGCCACCGGCACCGCGCGCGTGCTGGCCATCAGCTCGATGAGTGTGTTCAGCAAGCGCGATTCGGAGGATGCCGCCGAACGCGATGTCGCTGCGCGGCTGGGTTCCGCCGAGGCGCAAGTACTGCACATTGCCGCCGGGCGCGGTGCGCATGCCGTCGTGCTGCGACCCACTCTGATCTACGGCAGTGGGCGCGATCGATCGCTGGCTCCCGTGGCGCGCTGGGCGCGGCGCTGGCGGCTGTTTCCACGCCTGCAGGGCGCCAGCGGTCTGCGTCAACCCGTGCATGCCGACGATCTTGCGCAGGCCTGCATCGCGGCCTTGCGGGCATCATCGACGGCAGGACGCTGCTATGCGCTCGGCGGTGGAGAGCGGCTGGATTTTGCGCAGATGATCGAACGCACCTGCCGCTCGCTCGACGTGGCATGCGTAGGCATTCCGATGCCGATCGCGCTACTGGCCCAACCGCGCATCCTGCGCATTGCGGCGGCCTTGGGTTGGACGCCACCGGGCCTGGCCGCGATCGCGCGCATGCGTGTCGATCTGCTGGCCGACAACGATGCCGCGGCGCGTGACTTCGGCTGGGCGCCACGCCCCTTCGAACCCGATGCGGCGCACTGGCCGCGCCAGCCCTGAGAGGCCGGTTCAGCACCGATTGCGTGCGCATCGTCGAGGCTGATGTCTCATCAATCGAACGGGGAAAATCATGCCGGTCAGAACGATCCTCGCCGTGGCCATCGCCGCGTTGCTGTCGCTGGCCGCGTCCGTGGCGCTGGGCGATGAAGCCGACGAACTCGCCAATCTGTGCCACGCGAGCAGTTCCTACGACCTCACTCTTACCAGCGATGCGCTGATTTTCGAGCGCGCCGCGCCGGCGCCGCAGCGCGTGGAATGGCGCAGTGGCGTGCTGCGCACGCAGGGAGTGGTGGTGGCGCTGGATACCGAAGGCCGCGACCGGCTGACCATGTTCGATCACGAGCTGCGCGCCTTGCTGCCGCGTGTCAAGGCGGTGGCCGAGCGGGGGATTGAGCTGGTGCTGGTTGCACTGCGTGCGCAGATGGATGAGCTGGCGCCATCGACGCCGGCACGAATGCACATCGAACAGCAGTTGGCGCAGGCCGCGGCCACGCTCAAGCAGCGCATCGCGCGCAGTTCAAGCACCCGCGAATGGTCGGCGCCGGTGCTGCAGGCACAGGTGGAGGCGGTGGCCGGGGAAGTGGCCAGGACGCTGGCCGAAGATACCGCGCAGCGCAGTCTCGCCGCGGCGCTGGAGGGCGATGCGCAGACCGCGCTGGCCCTGCCGGCGCAGGTGGGTGATCTGGCGGCACAGGTACGACCGCGGATCGCACGGCAACTGCGGCAGCTGCATCCGCAGGTGCAGGCCCTGTGTCCTGCGCTGCGGCGGCTGGCCGAGCTGCAGCAGGGAGTGCGCGATGCGCAGGGGTATGCGCTGGACCTGCTCGTCATCGAATCGCCTCCGGGCATGTAGCGGTGATTTCCGGTGTTGCCGCGAGGGGCACCATACGCTACCGAATTTCGCCGCAGTGCAGCGTTGCCAATGCGCGTTTGAAGCGCCTAAGATGCCAGCGGTTTAACGTTTTCTTCCGCATTTTTGGCGCAGCCAGAGGGGCATATCCATGCAGGTTCGAATGATCGCGATCGCGGTAGCCACCGCGTTGTCACTGGGCACTCTGGCGGCGCGTGACGCGCTTGCATACGACTACACCGCGCCCGTCGCGCCGCGTACCGTCAGCGGCTTCGACCCGGCGCACAGCGTCATTCCGTTTCCCAACAACCTGCTGTTTGCCGGCACCAAGGATCTGACTCTCAATATTCCATTCGATCCCGCTGCCGCCGATGCCGGCCCCAAGAGCGCCATGAACGCGCTCGACGGTTTCAGCACCACGGCACCGTGGTCGATGACGTTCTCGGCGCCGATCGATGCCTCTTCGCTGGCCGGCAACGTGCACATGTACGAAGTCAAGCTGAGCGGCCCGGCGGGTGGCGTCACCCAGGTCGTGCGCGAGCTGGCTTCGCCGCAGGAATTCGTGGCTGCGCTGGCGCCGTCGGACAGCTCCGGCCGCACGCTGGCGATCGTGCCGACCCGGCCGCTCAAGCAGGGCACTTCGTACATGGCCGTGGTCACCAATGGCATCAAGGATGCCGGCGGCGCGGCGGTGCGCGGCTCGTTCACCTACCTGCTTGCCACCGGCAAGAAGGCGCTGTGCTCCGGCGGCCAGTCGACCGTGGCATTCCTGCCGTCGGCAACCGCCTGCCAGCTCGAACCGCTGCGCCAGCTGGTCAACACGCAGGAGGCGGCGGCCTACAGCGCCGGCATCGCACCCGGCTCGATCGCCTTGTCGTGGACTGCGACCACGCAGAGCATCACGCCGTCGCTGCAGGCCCTGTCGGCCGCCCTGCGCGTGTCGCCGCCTGCCGAAACGCATGTCGCGCCGACTGGCATGACGTTGGCGGATCTCAATTTCGGGATGCCACCGATCGCCGACATCTACGTCGGCACCATCGCGCTGCCGTACTACTTGGGGGCGCCCAGTGCGGAGAACCCGCTGGCTCCGCTGACCGATCACTGGAATGGCGCGCCGGGAGCCTACATCACGCAGTGCGCGGGTTTCGGGCTGGACCCGACCTCGACCAACCTCACTGCCTGCAACCCGATGCCGGTGGCGATGAGCACGCAGGTGGTGCCGTTGACGCTGACCTTGCCCCGCGCCACATCGAGCATGCCCAAGCCGGCCAACGGCTGGCCGGTGGTGATCTTCCAGCACGGCATCACGCGCAACCGCACCGACATGTTCGCCATTGCCGGCACCCTCGCGGCCCAGGGCTTTGCGGTGGTGGCCATCGATCTGCCGCTGCATGGCATTACCGACAAGACCAATCCGTTCTACATCGGCAACACGCCGCTGGCGGCGCTGGGCGCACATGAGCGCACCTTCGATCTCGACGTGATGAACAACAGCACCGGCGCTCCCGGCCCGGATGGCAAGATCGATTCGTCGGGTAGCCATTACATCAACCTGACCAGCCTGCTGACTTCGCGCGACAACCTGCGCCAGGGCGTGGCCGACGTCATGCAGCTTGCGCATGCCGCTTCCACGCTGCCCGATGTCGACGGCAGCGCACCGCGGTTCGTTGGCCAGTCGCTGGGCAGCATCGTCGGAACCGTGGTCATGGCGGTCGATCCATCGATCACCTCGGCGGTTCTCAATGTTCCCGGAGGCGGCATTGCGCGACTGCTCGATGCATCTCCGGCCTTCGGCCCGGCGATCCACGCTGGTCTCGCCGCTGCTGGCTTGCAGCAGGGCACGCCGGAATACGATGCCTATTTCGTGGCCACCCAGACCGTCATCGATTCGGGCGACCCGATCAACTATGCCGGCAACGGCACGCTGATCGACCCGGACCTGCGCAGCGCCGACATCTTCAAGAACCTGCTGCTCAACGAAGTCGTCGGCGGTGGTGATGTGCTGCCCGACCAGGTCATTCCCAACGCCGTGCCGGGAGCGCCGCTGTCGGGTACCGAACCCTTGATCCGGGCACTGGGCCTGAGCGCGATCGACCACTCGGTGCCGATGAGCTCGGGCGGCCAGCAGGTGGTGACCCGCTTCCTGCAGGGCGAGCATGGTTCGTTGCTCGATCCGAGCGACTTCCCGTATGCCACGGCGGAAATGCAGGGCGAGATGGCCAGCTTCGTGGTCTCCAACGGATTCCTCGTGCAGGTCAACAACCCGACCATCCTCAAGCCGGTGACTCCGCCTGCGCCGCCGCCGGCCGAAACGCCGGATGCGGAGTGAGCCAGCCGCAGCAGAAAAAAACGCGCCCTGCGGGGCGCGTTTTTTTTGGGGGGAGAAGAGAGAGTGTCGATATCCCGGCGGGCGCATGCGGGGCGGCGTAGCGCGCCGCACCGCATCGCCAGCGCGTCAATAGGCAATGCCCAGGCGCTTCATCAGCTTGCCAGTGAGCCAGGCCGGGCCGATCAGGAGATAGGCCAGATCGGTGAAGAACGAAGGGCGGCGGCCTTCGATGGCGTGTCCGATGAACTGGCCGACCCAGGCCAGCGCGAAGACCGCCAGTGCAAGCCACAGCAGGGTGTGCGCGCCGAGTCGGTCGTACAGCACATGGGTGAGCAGCGCGAGCAGCAGGAAGCTCACGATCATGGCCGCCCCGAGCGGACGCGACAGCCGCCAGTAGAACGTCAGCGCGGCCACCATGACCAAGCCACACCAAAAACCCGCGCGGCCGATGGTTGCCGGTACCGGGATCAGCCACAGCAGCGCGATGACAGCCCAGAGAATCGCCGGTACGCACATCCAATGGATGAGAATGTTGGTGGGATGGCGATGATCGGAGCTGTAACTGTCGAACCAGTCGTTGACACTGCGCATGGTGGAGTCCTCGCACGAAAAGTCCGGACACTGTAGGTGGGATGAAGCGGTGAGGAAAGGCGCGACGCAGCGCAAGTCCGCCATCTGCCACAACGCTGCCGTCGCCCGTCGCCCGTCGCCGGTCGCCAGTCGCCAGTCGCCGGCAGGCCGCAATGCGTGGCGGAAGCTGCGGGCAGTCGATCGGCAGGCCGGAAGGAGCGAGCGGGGACTGCGGCCGGGACGCGGGACGTGCGCCGCGCTATTGCAAGGTGGTCAGCAAGGCGCGGATGAGATGGAGGGTCTGCACGCGGTCGCGTGCGTCGAAGGTGAAGGTCGGCACGGGGTCACCGCAGCGATGGATCGCTTCGCGGATCGGCTTCAGGCTGAAGGACGGCGAAATGTCGGTATGGGTGATGCCGATGACGATGGCGAGATCGGGGCGAATGGCGCGAATTTCCCGCAACCAGTGCTCGCATTCGTGCGCGATGTCGGGAGCGCCGGCATCAAGCAGGATGACGACGCCGAATGCGCCTTCGAGCACGATCGGGCGCATGAAGGCAAAGCGTTCCTGGCCGGGGAGGCCGTACACCAGCAAGGGCGTGCCGTCGTCGAGCGTCGCCGCCGAAAAATCCAGGGCCACCGTGGTCGTCAGCTTGTCGCCCATCGCGCCGTCGCTGAGCGGCATTTCGGTCGAAACCGGATCGTGGTCGGTGACCGAGCGGATCGCCGACGTCTTGCCGGCGCCGACCGGGCCTGCGAACACGAGCTTGGCCACGCTGGAGTCGATCGTGGTGTCGGCGAGCGGGTGCGTGTCGATGCTCATGCGCGAATCAATCCAAAGTGTGCAGCCAGTCGGGAGAGTAATCCACCGACCTTGGGGCTGGCGGGTACCTGCGCCAGTCGGGTGGAGGGCATTTGTGGGCTCAGCAGCAGTCCGGCCGACTGGAATGCCCACAGGCAGGCGCTGACGTCTACCGCGGAGACGCCGCAGCGTTGCGCGATGGTGGCCGGAGTGGCCGATCCACGCTGCAGGACTTGCACGACGCTCAGCGGTTCGAGCAATGCGGAGGCGGCGCCCAGGTCGGGCCAGTCCCGCAAGGTCACCTCGCGCGAGGGGAAGGGCGGCAGTTGCGCACGGGCTGCCAGGCTGCCAGCAGCAGGAACGAATCGAGGCTGGTCGAGATTTCACCGGGCGGTTCGCCGCGCAGGGAGTCGGCCGTCAGCGTCGTGAAGCTCCATGCGGAGGAAACGGCCAACTGCTCGCGGGCGCGCAGCTGGTCGCTGAGCGAGGCGCTCAGTACGCGGCCCGACTCGGGCAGCAGCCAGATGCGGGTGCTGCGATAGCGTGCCTCCACATTCCGGCCTGCGAGTTGCGCGTTGCCGGCAAGCTGAACCAGTCCGCACGTGGAAGACGTGGTGGCGTGCTCGGACGGATCGTCCGGCTGGAGATTGCCGTCGGCATTGCGCAGCATCTCATGCAGGATTTGCGTCAGCCGCGCCACCGTGACGGAAGGCTCGCCCTTGAGCTCCGTCGGCCCGAGTTCCAGTGCCGGCGTGCCGCGGCGGCGCGCAATTTCGAGCACGCGGCGGCCATAGGCATCGCTCGGATTGGCGGCCACGATGTCGCAGCGGGTGCCGTCCCAACGCGACGCGCGTGCCTGCAGGCGATGCGCAGCAAGAGCGTTGGCGGCGATGCGCAGGCGCTGCTCCAAGGTGGAGTCGAGGCCCGCATAACGCAGGTCGTATCGCATGACGGTGGAGATTCCTCAGTGAAGTTGCGCACACGACGTAGTGTGCGCAACGGAGGTCGGCCTGGACTTCAGGAAAAATCGAGCGTCTTCTCGAATGCGCGTAGTTCGTGCCGGGCCATGGCCAGGTTCGCCCTGGAGCGATCGAGAACGACGTAGAGGAACAGGGCGTGGTTGGATTCGAGTGGACGGATCAGGTGGTATTGCTTGGTGAGGCTGATCAGGATGTCCTCGATCGAATCGTTGAGGTTGAGCGCGCTGGCCACCTTGCGCTTGGCACGGACGACTTCGGTATTGCCTGCCGCGGCAACTTCGAGATTGATGCCCGTGCCGTGACCGGCGAGCAGCATGCCGCTGTCGGAGTCGACGAGTGCGGAGGCGAGGTAGCCATCGAGGCTGTTGAGTGGTTCGAGATTGATCTTGGCCATGATTGATTGAGTGTGGGATTGAAGCGGAAACCGCCGCTCCACGGGCCGGACTGCCGGCGGATTCAGTGCGCGGTGGCGGGTTCTACGATCGCGGCGATGCGGGCTGCGGTGTCGAGTGCGCTGCGCAGGGTCGAGGCGAGAATCTGGGAATCGTCGGCGGCGATCGACAGCATGTAGCGACGTGCGGCATGCGGCACGCGCACGACCACGATGGCGCCGGAGGCGGTCGAAATCACCGAATAGTCGCAATGACTCCGCAGCGCCTCCTTGGAAAAGGATTCGCACAACGCCAGGGTCGAGCTGGTCATCGCGGCCAGACGTTCGCCCTGGAGGCGATCGTCGGTGCTGGCGCAGGTGAGCAGGCGGCCATCGCTGGTGCAGACGCAGGCAAAGCGCAACGCCGGCGCACGCGCGAGCAGGGCGTCGAGATCGGCGCGAACGGCGTGGCGAGTGTGTTCGAGTGCGGCCTGCTGCGGTGCAGATTGGATTCTCGCGGGCATGAGGATAAATCTTTGGTGAATGCGAAGCATTCCGATTGCGGCGGGCCGCCGTCGTGCCGGAAATGCGGGATCGCCCACCGTTTTAGTGACGAAATCGAGCAATGGATATCGGGAAAGCCCCTAGTCCATACGTCACGGTATGCCCATGCCGCATGCGGGGGTTTGTGTGCAACTCATTGATTTTAAAAAATAAATATTGCGCGTAGCTGCGCATGGCAAGACAGGTAAAGCGGATGCAAAGACACATTTTTTATTGAACTGTTTGGTTTTGATATTGGGGCGGCGCTTTAGAGTCGGCGCATGAACAAACGAACGTCTGTGGTCATCGGTTCGAACCACCCGGTGTGGGTGCGGGGGCTCGTGGAAATACTGGGCGCCTTACCGGCCATCGATCTTGCCGGCACCGCCGAGTGCGCCTCGCGGCTGCGCGAGCTGTTGACGCACAAAAAGCCTGATTTCGCCATCATCGATGCCCGGTTTGTCGCCTGCATTCGCGCGATGGAGCGCAGATCGATCCGTCTGCCGCGCGTGCTCGTGGTCGGCCGCGGCAAGCACGCCGGAACACGCCGGGCATTCGATGCGCAGGATTCGTGCGGCTATCTCGGCGAACGGGAAGCGGTGCAGACCCTTGTCCGGATCGTCCAGGAAATCGCCCGCTGCCCACTGCCACGCGCGGGCACGTCGAGCTGCGCACATTGCCCACTGCCGCGCACATTCAGGCTGCCGTCATTGCCGCTGAGTCCGCGCGAGCAGGCGGTTTTCGAGCGCATCGGCTGGGGGCTGGGGCCGAGCGAAATCGCGCTCGATCTCGGCATCGGCACCAAGACCGTGGAGACGCATCGGGAATCGATCAAGCGCAAACTCAATGTCGATTCGGGCGCGCGGTTGCTCGAGGTGGCGTTGGCCTGGCGCGACGGCGAATTGCCGCCGGCCCTGGCGCGCGTATCGGAGCGGGGGGAAGTGCCGGGCTGAGGCGCGGGGAGGTGTCAGTCCAGCACGATGCCTGCCAGGCGGCGTAGTGCCTCGGCGTACTTGGCGGACGTTGCGGCAATGACTTCGGCGGGCACGCGCGGACCGGGGGCGGTCTTGTTCCAGTCCAGCGTTTCCAGGTAGTCGCGCACGAACTGCTTGTCGTAGCTTGGCGGGCTGGTGCCGATGCGGTACTGGTCGGCAGGCCAGAAACGCGAGGAGTCGGGGGTGAGCATTTCGTCCATGACGTACAGCTTGCCGTCGGCATCGGTGCCGAATTCGAGCTTGGTGTCGGCAATCAGGATGCCGCGTTCGGCGGCAAAGGCCGCCGCAAAGCGGTAGATGGCCAGCGTGGCGGCGCGCACCTGCTCGGCCAGCGTGCCTCCGATGCGGGCGACGACGGCGTCGAAGCTGACGTTTTCGTCGTGATCGCCGACCGCAGCCTTGGTCGATGGCGTGAAGATTGGTTCGGGCAGCTGCTCGGCCTGGCGCAAGCCCGCCGGTAGTGTCAGGCCGCACAGCTTGCCGCTGGCCTGATAGTCCTTCCAGCCCGAGCCGATCAGGAATCCGCGCGCGATGGCTTCGACCGGCACCGGCTTGAGGCGTCGGGTCACCACGCTGCGCCTGGCGTACAACGCGCCATCGACGCCGGCCGGCAGCACTTCGGTGATGGCGCGCCCGGTGAGATGGTTGGGCAGGAGATGGGCGGTCTTGTCGAACCAGAAATTGGAGATCTGGCAGAGCATTTCGCCCTTGCCGGGAATCGGGTCGGGCAGCACCACGTCGAAGGCCGAGAGGCGATCGCTGGCGACCATCAGCAACTCGGTGGCCGAGAGGGCATAGACGTCGCGCACCTTGCCGCGATGGACGAGTTCGAGGCCGGGCAGGTCGGATTGCAGGAGTACGGTCGGCACGCGCGGGTTTCCGATGCGGAAAAGCCGTCATTGTAGCGGCCTCCGGCAACGGGGGATGGCTTGCTAGAATCTGCGGTTTCCAGATCTGCACCCCTCGCCGTGCCTTCAGCCGCCTGCGGCCACCGCGCCGCCCAGTCCGACGAACATCGCGGGATGTCGCCATGAGCATCGTCGGCAAAGTCGTGGGCGGCATCGCCGGCCTGCTGCTGTTCCACAACCCGCTGGGTATGCTGCTCGGCATTGTGCTGGGGCACTGGTACGACGGCATGGCCGAGCGCCGGCGTCCCGCGCTGGGCAGTGGCTTCATCGAGCCGCTGTTCGCCTACGCCGGAGCCCTGGCGAAGTCCGATGGCCGGGTGTCCGAGTCGGAAATCTCCGCCGCCGAGGCGCTCATGGCGCGGCTCAATCTCGATGCCACGCAGCGCAGCGCGGCGATGGCGCAGTTCATCGTCGGCAAGCAGCGCGACTACAACAATTCCATTGCGGTGGCCGAGTTGAAGGTCTGGTGCCGCGGCCGCCGCGATCATGCCTTCATCGTGCTCGATCTGCTGCTCGATCTGGTCTATGCCGAGGGCTTGATCGTGCAACCCAAGCTGGTGCTGGTGCAGAAGCTGTGCAGCGCGCTGGGGGTGAGCGAACACGAACTGGTGGCGCTGTCGGCCATGAAGGGCTATGGCCCGGCCTGGCATCAGGCGCAGTACACGCGTTACTCGCGCGCCTCCGGCCAGGCGCGCGGTTCGCACCAGGGCGGTCGGCCGCAGCCGCCGCCGCGCCCGTCGGATGTGGATCCGTATGCCGTGCTCGGCATCACCTCCGCCGCCGGCGATGGCGAGATCAAGCGCGCCTATCGCAAGCTCATGAGCCAGCATCATCCCGACAAACTGGTTGGCGTGCCCGACGAGGTGCGACGCCGTTCCGAAGAGCGGGCGCGTGAAATCAATGCCGCCTACGAGCGCATCAAGCAGGAACGCGGCTTGCCCTGAAGGCGGGCTGCGCCCATTCCGATTCATTCCACGAGGCATTCCGCATGGCCAAGCAAACGCCGATCATCGCTCCGTCGATCCTTTCCGCCGATTTCGCGCGTCTGGGCGCCGAGGTCGATGCGGTGATCGCCGCCGGCGCGCAGTGGGTGCATTTCGATGTGATGGACAACCATTACGTGCCCAATCTCACCATTGGCCCGCTGGTGTGCGCCGCGCTGCGCAAGCATGGCGTGACGGCGCCGATCGACGTGCATTTGATGGTCAAGCCGGTCGATCGCATCGTGCCCGACTTTGCGAAGGCCGGTGCCAGCCTGATCAGCTTTCATCCCGAGGCCAGCGAGCATGTCGACCGCACCATCGGCCTGATCAAGGAACACGGCTGCCAGGCCGGCCTGGTGTTCAATCCGGCCACGCCGCTGACCTGCCTGGACTACGTGCTCGATCGGCTCGACCTGGTGCTGATCATGTCGGTCAACCCCGGATTCGGCGGCCAGAGCTTCATTCCCTCGGCGCTCGACAAGCTGCGCGAAGTGCGTCGCCGCATCGATGCCAGCGGTCGCGCGATCCGGCTGGAGATCGACGGTGGCGTCAAGCCCGACAACATCGCCACCATCGCGCGGGCGGGCGCCGATACCTTCGTCGCCGGCTCGGCCATCTTTGGCGAGCGCGATTACGCGGCGGTCATTGCGCGGATGCAGGCGGAGATCGCCGCCGCAACCTGAGCGCACGGTCGCCCGGGGAAAAAGAACCCGCGCCGGACTTGGGGAGGGAGGAGGGAAGGCTCATCCGGCGCGGGTGACGCAATCGAGGACTGCGGGTCTGCGACGTACTGGGGAGTGTTGCGCGATCAGACCACGCACCAAGACGGATCAACGTCGCGTTCCGTCGCAGCCAGGCGTTCGCGGTCGGCGAGCGCGTGCAGGCAGTCGGGGGAAACCATGGCTTCGGCACCCAGCCACAAGGCATCGTCGCAACCTTCGCTGGGCGATGGATCGGATCTTTCGAGCAGGCGGAAATTCATCGAAGCCTCCATTCAAAGGCGCAGGGTGGCCAGCAGGCCCAGCAGCAGCGAGCCGAGGGCCACGGTGATGCGCAGGCGTTCGCGCGCCTGCAGGTCGGCATTGGGCTTGGAGGGTTCATCGTGCATCGCGTGTCTCCGCAAGGGTGGGGCGATGGCATTGCAGCACCGCAGGCGGCGTCGTTGCGGCCGCCGCGGGGTGCGCACGGAGGCGAGATATGGCAAACCGCGGGCAATGCACGCGCGGCGCGCAGCGGGTCGGGATGGGCGATGACGCGCGACCAACCCTGCCACGCGGCGCAAACGCTGATCCGTTGTGGCAATTTGCTGACGCGTGGGCGCCGGCCGTTGCGTGCGCCCGCGCAGCGCGTAAGCTGAACGCGACCATTGGGAGTGGACACATGCCGCGCAGCATCGCCATCGTCGAGGATGAACCACTGATCCGTGCCAACTACGTCGAGGCGCTGACGCGACTCGGCTTTGAAGTGCGCGGCTACGCTTCGCGGCCGGAAGCCAATATCGCGTTTGCGCAGCGGCTGCCCGATCTGGTCATCATCGATGTCGGACTGGGCGACGAACCCGAGGGCGGGTTCGAGCTTTGCCGCACCTTGCGCGCCCAGGCGCCGACCCTGCCGATTCTGTTCCTGACCGCACGCGATTCGGATTTCGACGTCATCTCCGGGTTACGGCTGGGGGCCGACGACTACCTGGCCAAGGACGTGTCGTTGCATCAGCTGGCTGCGCGCATCAACGCCCTGCTGCGGCGGGTCGAAGCCCTGCGCAAGCCGGTCGCGGCCGACAGCGTGTTCACGCAGGGCCCGCTCAAGCTCGAAACCGAGCGCATGCGCGTGAGCTGGAATGGCGTCGACGTGCCGCTCACCGTCACCGAATTCTGGATGGTGCACACCTTGGTGCGCTTTCCCGGCCACGTCAAAAGCCGCGATCAGCTCATGCGCGATGCCCAGGTGGTGGTCGATGACGCCACCATCACCTCGCACATCAAGCGCATCCGCAAGAAGTTCGTCGCCATCGACAGCGCCTTCGATGCGATCGACACCGTGCACGGTGCCGGCTATCGCTGGCGCGGCTAAGACCGTGGTGCGGCCGCCGTCCATGCGCCCGATGGCCTGATCCGTCGCGGTCGGCCCTTCGTCCATGTCCCTGCGCATCAAACTGCTGCTCGCCGCGCTGTGTACGCTGGCCCTGCCATGGGCGGGCTGGCAGTTCGTGCGCCAGACCGAACGCCTGCTGCGCGAGGGGCAGGAGCAGGCCTGGCTGGCATCGGCAAGCCTGCTGGCCAAGGCGGTGCAGGCGCGCGGATTGGCCATGCCGACGGGAGCGGTGCTTTATGTGCAGCGCGCGCGCGAGCCGATCAGTGTGGACGGCTACGGCGATGACTGGACTGCGTTGCGTCCCTACGCGCAGGCACTTGGCCCGGCAGCCGATGCGCAGAAACTGCAGGTGACACTGGCGCGGCGCGATGGCCAGCTGTACCTGCTGGCCGAAGTGCGCGACGCAACCCGCGCGCGCTTCGATCCCGCCGATCCGCGCAGCGCAAGCGGCGATCATCTGACCCTCGTGCTGGAAAAATCCGGGCAGACGCGGCGTTACCGCCTGATCGGTGCGGCGCCGGGCACGTGGACGGCGCTTGCGCAGGGCGATGCGCCGGAGCTGCCCGAGCAGTTGAGCGGCGCGCTGCAGGAGGATGGTTCGGAATATCGCATCGAGCTGCGCATCCCGCGCCAGGCCATGCCCGAACGCCTGGGCATGGCCGTGTTCGACTCCGCACAGCCCACGCCCGATGCGCCCGAACTGCGCGGTTTGATGGGCTATGACGCGCAGCTGGCGCAGGAACTTCAGCCGATGCTGCCCGCGCAGTCGCGCGCGCGGCTGGTGGTGGGCGATGGCTGGGTGATTGCCGATGCCGATCGCTTCACGGGCCAAGGTGCGCCCAGTCAGCGAGTCGGTGGCCTGGCCGACTGGATCTATCGACATTTCATCGCCCCGGCCTTCAATGGCTCGAATCTGCTCGACGGCGATCGGCCGCGGCTGGATGCGGGAGAGGTCTGGCAGGCCCTGTCGGGCGTGGCCGCAACCAGCTGGCGGCCCGCCGAGCCGCGGGGAGCGGTGGTGCTGACGGCGGCCATTCCGCTCGATGCCGCGGGCATGACACGCGGGGCACTGGTATTCGAGCAAGCCAATCCGGCATTGCCGCTGCTGGCCAATCGCGCCTTGCGTGGCCTGGCCACGGCCACGCTGGTGGCGCTGGCCATTGCGGCGGCGATCCTGCTGCTGTTCGGAGCCTCGCTGTCGATGCGCATCCGGCGCCTGCGCAACGCCGCCGAGCGCGCGCTGCGCATGTCCGGACATCTGGATGGCCCGATGCCATTGAGCGATGCGAGCGACGAGCTGGGCGACCTGGCGCGCAGCTTCCGCAAACTGCTCGACGAAGTGGGTGCCTACACCGACTACCTGCGCACGCTGGCATCCAAGCTTTCGCACGAGCTCAACACGCCGTTGGCGATCGTCAAGTCGTCGCTCGACAATCTCGACCACCAGGCCATGCCGGCCGAAGCGCGTCCCTATCTCGCGCGTGCCCGCGATGGCGCCGACCGGTTGGGAGCGATCGTGCGCGCGATGAGCGAAGCCAGTCGCATCGAGCGTGCCATTGCCGGCGCCGAGGCCGAGGATTTCGATCTGCGCGCGCTGGTGGCCGGCTGCGCCGAGGGCTATCGCGCGCTGGCCGGGCGGCGCGTGCTGCGCGTGGAACTGCCGGTGGCGCCGCTGCCGTTTCATGGTGCTCCCGAACTCGTCGCGCAGGCGCTCGACAAGCTGTTCGACAACGCCTGTTCGTTTGCGCCGGCCGATGGCTGGATTGCGCTGTCGCTGCATGCGACGGCGCATGCGGTGGTCATTCGGCTGGCCAATCAGGGCCCGCTGCTGCCAGTAGCCATGCAGGAGCGTCTGTTCGATTCGCTGGTGTCGGTGCGCGACCACGGTGCGCGCGCCGGCACGGCGCCGCATCTGGGATTGGGGCTGTACGTGGTGCGGCTGGTGGCCGAGCTGCATCGTGGCCAGGCCGTGGCCGGCAATCTCGCCGATGGCAGTGGGGTCGAATTCTGTCTGAACCTGCACGGCATGCCGCGGCGGCGGTTGAGCGAGGGCGAGGCACCAGCAGCCTGATTGTTGCGGCGCAAGATTGCCTGCTATCTTCGCGGATCGCGCAACCACAGGGTCTGACCGTGATCACGCAGGAACAGTTTGCCGCGCTTGCTGCACAGGGCTACAACCGCATTCCGGTTGCGCGCGAAGTGCTGTCCGACCTGGACACTCCGCTGTCGGTGTATCTCAAGCTCGCCGACGGGCCTTATTCGTATTTGTTCGAATCGGTCGAGGGTGGCGAAAACTGGGGCCGCCATTCGATCATCGGCCTGCCTTGCCGGCGCGTGTACCGACTGCGGGGACACGTGCTCAGCGTCGAGGAACTGGGCGAGGCGGTGGAAACGCGCGAGGTGGCCGACCCGCTGGCCGAGGTGGAGGCGATCCGCGCCAGCTATCGCGTTGCGCCGGTCGAGGATCTGCCGGCTTTCTGCGGCGGCCTGGTGGGCTATTTCGGTTTCGAGACCGTGGGCTGGATCGAGCCGCGCCTGGCGCGCGACGATCGGCATGACGAACTCGGCACTCCCGATGCGCTGCTGATGGCCAGCGAGGAGATTGCGGTATTCGACAATCTCAAGGGCCGCCTGTACCTGATCGTGCATGCCGATCCGGCGCAGCCACAGGCCTACGCGCGCGCGCGCAGGCGGCTGGACGAGCTGGTGTTCCGCCTGCGTCATGCCGCATCGGGATATCCTGACGTGCTCGATCCCAAGGCGCTGGGCGAGGAGGATTTCCAGTCGAGCTTCACGCGCGAGGAATTCGAGGCGCTGGTCGGAAAGGCCAAGGCCTACATCCGTGCCGGCGATATTTTCCAGGTGGTGCCTTCGCAGCGCCTGTCGGTGCCGTTCCGCGCCCGCCCGGTGGACGTCTATCGCGCACTGCGTGCGCTCAATCCTTCGCCCTACATGTACTTCGTCGACCTCGGCGACACCCAGATCGTCGGCTCATCGCCGGAGATCCTGGTACGCCTCAAGGGCGGACGCGTGGTGGTGCGGCCAATTGCCGGCACTCGGCCGCGTGGACGGACGGTCGAGGAGGATCGGGCACTCGAGGCCGAATTGCTGGCCGACACCAAGGAGCGTGCCGAGCATCTCATGCTGATCGATCTCGGGCGCAACGACGTCGGCCGGGTCAGCAAGACCGGCAGCGTCCAGCTCACCGAGAGTTTCGTCATCGAGCGCTACTCGCACGTCATGCACATCGTCAGCCAGGTCGAGGGCGATCTGCGCGACGGGCTGTCGTACATGGACGTGCTCAAGGCCACCTTCCCGGCCGGCACGGTCAGTGGCGCGCCGAAGATCCGTGCCATCGAAATCATCCAGGAACTGGAGCTGCACAAGCGCAACATTTACGCCGGGGCGATCGGCTACATCGGCTGGAACGGCGATGCCGACACCGCCATCGCCATCCGCACCGCAGTCATCCAGGGCGGGCGCCTGTACGTGCAGGCCGGTGCCGGCGTGGTGCACGACTCCGATCCAACCAAGGAATGGGAGGAAACCATGAACAAGGGGCGCGCGCTGTTCCGTGCGGTGGCACAGGCGGCCGGCGGGCTGTAACGCTGCCACCGGCACTTGTCCGCACCCGGAGCGCGGTGGAGAATCGAGCACATCTCGCGCGGTGCGTGGCGCGCCGCCGGGGAGGTCGCATGAATCGGACTGAACGGCGGCTTGCGCCGCAGGCTTCGACACCGGCACTCAGGCGCGGACTCAACGACGCCCAGTGCCTGACCCTGAACTGGCTTGAGAGCTTCGGCTGGGAGCTCAAATTCGTGCGTCATCCGCTGTTTCAGCCGCCGATCGTGGTGGTGCGCTGCGGACGCATGGGCGCCTGCGCCGTGATCGAGAGCGACGGCACGCTGAACCGCCATCCGCGCATCGTCCTGCGGCATTGAACACGATGCGCGGCGCCGTCCGCGCCGTCTGCCACCAGCGTGGCGCCGATCCCGACAGGAACGTGTCGGGCGCCGGAGATCCATGCGAATGGCGTCTGCAGTCATGGAAGAACGCGGGGCTTGGATAGGGGCCGCATCGCCAATGACGACCATCGGGCGTTCGATCGCAATGGGACGTGCAAGCGGTGCATGACATCGCCTTGGCTGCGAACCCAGCCTGTGACGCTGGCGCCGGCATGTGCAGTCCAGAGGCGTAAATCGGGAGGCCGGCGCAGTCGGCCTGTGCGGGAGCGCGGACGACATCCGGTTGCGAATGGCTGCGTGGCCGGTAACGCCGGGGTGCATGCTAGAGTTGCGGGTTCATCCCCTGTGCGGCGGGAGGATGGCCCTGTCTGGATTGCGAGCGGTCTTGTCTATGCTGCTGATGATCGACAACTACGACTCCTTCACCTTCAACCTCGTGCAGTACCTGGGCGAGCTGGGCGAGGAGGTGCGGGTGATTCGCAACGATGCGCTGACGCTGGGCGAGATCCGTGCCCTGCAGCCGTCGGCCATCGTCATTTCGCCGGGGCCGGGAACGCCGGATGAGTCGGGAGTTTCGCTCGAAGTGCTGCGCGAGCTGGGCGGTGTGGTGCCGATCCTTGGCGTGTGCCTGGGACACCAGGCGATCGGGCAGGTGTTTGGTGGTCGCGTGATTCGCGCCAAGGAAATCATGCACGGCAAGACTTCGCCGATGCATCATCGCGGCGCCGGCGTGTTCGCGGGCCTGCCCAATCCGTTCGAGGCCACGCGCTACCATTCGCTGGTGGTCGAGCAGTCATCGCTGCCGGCGTGCCTGGAAATCACGGCCTGGACCGAGCATGCCGACGGCACGCTCGACGAGATCATGGGGCTGCGTCATCGCAGCCTGCCAATCGAGGGCGTGCAGTTTCATCCCGAATCGATCCTGACCCAGCATGGTCACGCCATGTTGCGCAATTTTCTCGACCGTCGTCTGCCCAAGGCGGCCTGAGCCATGCCGATCACACCGCAGGAGGCATTGCAGCGCGCGATCGAGCATCGGGAAATCTTCCATGACGAGATGGTCGAGCTGATGCGCTCGATCATGCGCGGGGAGGTGTCGCCAACACTGGTGGCCGCGATCATTTCGGCATTGCGCGTGAAGAAGGAAACCATCGGCGAGATCGCCGGCGCGGCACGCGTCATGCGCGAGCTGGCGGCAACGGTCGATGTCGGCTCGCCCGAGCATTTCGTCGACATCGTCGGCACCGGTGGCGATGGCGCGCACACCTTCAACATCTCCACCGCGTCGATGTTCGTGGCTGCGGCGGCCGGCGCCAGGGTGGCCAAGCATGGCAATCGCAGCGTGTCGTCCAAGTCGGGCAGTGCCGATGTGCTCGAAGCACTCGGTGCGGCCATCGATCTGAATCCGGCGCAGGTTGCGGCCTGCTTTGCACAGACCGGCATCGGCTTCATGTTTGCGCCCAATCACCATCCGGCCATGAAAGTCGTGGCGCCGGTGCGCAAGGAGCTGGGCGTGCGCACGCTGTTCAACATCCTGGGGCCGCTGACCAATCCGGCCGGTGCGCCGAACATCCTGATGGGTGTGTTCCATCCCGACCTGGTCGGCATTCAGGTGCGCGCCCTGCAGCAACTCGGTGCGCAGCGCGCGCTGGTCGTCTGGGGGCGTGACGGCATGGACGAAATCTCGCTCGGCGCGGCGACGATGGTCGGCGAGCTGCGCGATGGCATGGTACGCGAGTACGACATCGAGCCGGAGGACTTCGGCCTGGTGATGGCGTCGAGCCGCAACCTGCGGGTTGCCGATGCCGGCGAGTCCAGGGCGATGCTGTTGCGTGCGCTGGAGGGTGAGCCGGGCATCGCGCGCGACATCGTCACGCTCAACGCTGGTGCGGCCTTGTATGCCGCCGCCGTGGCGCCTTCGATCGCCGACGGCATCGCGCGCGCGCGCGCGGCCATCGCCAGCGGTGCGGCGCGTGCCAAGCTCGATGCGTTTGTCGCCGCGACACGGGGCCTTGCCGGCAACCACTAGAGTGTTGCGATTCTGCCGCCTGCCGGAGCCTGTGCCGGGCGGTGCCATTGATTTCGATTCCGCTGCCATGACCGACATCCTGCAACGCATCCTTGCCCGCAAAGCCGAAGAGATCGCCATGCGCAGTGCGCAGCTGCCGTTGGCCGAACTGGCTGCGCGGGTGGCCGACCTGCCGCCCACGCGCGGCTTTGTCGATGCCCTGATCGGAAAGATCGATGCGGGCCTGCCCGGCGTCATCGCCGAAGTGAAGAAAGCCAGTCCGTCCAAGGGCGTGATCCGTGCCGATTTCGATCCGGCCGCGATTGCCGCCAGTTATGCGCAGGCGGGTGCGGCGTGCCTGTCGGTGCTCACCGACGCGGACTTTTTCCAGGGCAGCGAGGCGTATCTGCAGCAGGCGCGGGCCGCCTGTGCACTGCCGGTTCTGCGCAAGGATTTCACCATCGATGCCTGGCAGGTGTACGAAGCGCGGATGATCGGTGCCGATGCCATCCTGCTCATCGTGGCCGCACTGGATGATGCGACGCTGCTGGAACTGTCCCTGCTCGCCGCCGAGCTCGATCTCGATGTGCTGGTCGAGGTGCATGACGAGGCCGAGCTGCAGCGTGCGCTCGACGTTCCGGCGACGCTGATCGGGGTCAACAACCGCAATTTGCGCACCTTCGAGACTTCGCTCGATACCACGCTGCGTCTACGCACCCAGGTCGACGACGAGCGCGTGCTGGTGACCGAAAGCGGCATCCACACCCGCGAGGACGTGCGCGTGTTGCGCGAGGCTGGCGTGGGCGCGTTCCTGGTGGGCGAGGCGTTCATGCGCGCCGCCGATCCCGGAGCCGAGCTGGCGCGGCTGTTCGCGCCGTAGCCGACCCGGCAGCATCGCTCAGCCGCGTGGAGTAACCGGCGGCTGCCAGCGGGCCAGCGCTTCGCGCGTGCGCAGGCGGCCGAGTTCGATCAGTTCGGCGGCGCGGTGAAATTCGTAGAACGCGCAGGCGTTGCGCGGAATGCTGATCAGCAGATCCGGAGGCTGTGCGGCGAGTTTGAGTCGCGTCACGGTAGCCTGCACCGCATCGAGCGAACGCGCGAACAATTCGAAGGCCCCGGGATCGTGGGTGGCGGCGTGGCGTTCGCGCCGTTCGGCCAGGGTGTCGATGAGCGCGGCAAAGCGTCGCTTGTGCGGTCGCTGCGCAGCGTCTGCCTCGGGCGGAGGCTCGTCGGGGGCGGCGGGTGCATCGTGAGGCAGGGTCTCGGCGGGCGCGTTGACGTCGACCGCGATCGTTGCCGAGGTCAGGTCGCGCAGCATCGGCGACACCGGCAGCGGATTGAGCAGGCCGCCATCGACCAGCAGGCGGCCCTGATGCCGATGCGGGCGAAACACGGTCGGAATCGCAATCGAGGCACGGATCGCATCGAACAGCGGCCCGCGCGAGAACCACACTTCGCGCTGCGCATCGAGATCGACCGCGACGGCGGTGTAGGGAATGGGCAGATCCTCGATCAGTCGATCGCCGATCAATTCGCGCAGAACCGCGCTGATGCGCTCTCCCTTGATGAGGCCGCCGCCGTGCAGGGTCCAGTCGATCAGGCGCAGCACGTCCAGCCGCTGCAGCGGGCGCACGTAATCCCGATAGGCTTCGAGCTTGCCGGCAGCCGCCATGCCGCCGACCAGGGCCCCCATCGAACTGCCGGCGATCGATTCGATGGCATGGCCCTGCGCCTGCAGTTCCTCGATGACGCCGATGTGCGCGTAGCCGCGTGCGCCGCCCGAGCCGAGCACCAGGGAAATGCCCGTGGCCTGCGCAGCGCGGTTGGCGGGGAGGGTGGAGGTTTGCATGGAATGGCCCTTGCGTTGTCGATGCCTGGGTTTACGCGTAAGCGCCGAGCGCGAGCTGCAGCATGATCTTCATTTCCTCGCGCAGGCTCACGGGCGCCACGACTTCGGCATCGGCGCCGTAGCGCAGCACGTCCATGAGCAGCTCGCGCGAGTTGGAGTAGGGCAGCTTGAGTTCGTAGCGACCGTCGGGCAGGCGCGTGCCCTGCTGCTGCGAATGCCAATGCTCGTCGGCGACCCAGCGCGCCGCGTGCGGTGAAAAGCGCAGGGTTGCCCAGGCCTTGGGCGTGCCGGAGAAGATGCCGTAACTCGAAGCCAGATGCGCGTCGAGTTCGGTGGCATCACGATCGAGCGCGGCATCGTCGAGTGTCAGCGGCATCTGCACGCGGTCGAGCGCGAAGCTGCGCAGCGCCTCGCGGTCGTGATCCCAGGCGTCCAGATACCAGTTGTCGCGGTAGTGTGCCAGGCGCTGTGGAGAAACGATGCGCTCGGTGGCGGCGTCGGTGGAGCGTGCGCGATAGCCGAACTTGAGGCGGCGGCGGTTGAGCAGGGCCGAGGCGACGGTGCGGAACACCACCTGATCGAGACGCCGCGAACCACTGGCCAGTACACGGATGCGGTCGATGGGCAGGCTGCGGCCGCTGGCGTGGTCGGAGAGCAGGCGCTCGATGCGGGCACGAAACGGCGCCAGCGCACTGGACAGCACGCCGGGGTCGGTGCGGCCGAGCAGTTCGTTGAGGGCGAGCAGGGCGGCCAGTTCCTCGCTGGTCAGCCACAGGCCGGGCAGTTCGAAGCGATCCCCCTCGCCGCTGGCGTAGCGAAAGGCCGCCGCGTCTCCTTCGCCGCCTTCGATCGGTGCCCCCAGCGCATCGCGCAGAAAGGCGATGTCACGGTAGACCGTGGCCCGCGAGCAGGCCAGTTCGTCCTTGAGTTGCGCGAACGGCACCGGATAGCGTGCCGCCTTGAGGATGCGGTGCAGAGTCAGGATGCGTTCGTAGCGGTCCATGAAATGTCCTGTGCGCGTGTGGTTTCGCGTAATGATCGGGGCGTGCCGGCGTTGCGATGCTGTTCGACAATCGCATGGCGGCGCGTCGCAAGGGCGTTCACTGCCGATTCTCGTTCATTTTCCGGAGATTTCGATGACGATGTTTGCCAGACTCCAGCTCGGGCTTGCACTGGCCCTGGGGGCTTCATGGGCTGCGGCTGCGCCGCGGGACGAGCTGCACGCGGCTTTCGGCCAGTTTCTGGCGGCCAAGAGCTTCCGCGCCAGCGCCATTGATGTGAAGAAGGGTACGCAGATCTCGCAGGTGGAGTTCGTTGCCCCTGATCGTTATCGCATCGTGGCCAATGACCGGACCAGCCTCATCGTGGGCGACACCCTGTATGTGGATCTGGGGGGCTCCCTGCAGCCGATGTCGGTGCCTGGCGTGGGCAGGATGGTTGCGCAATACCGCAATCCGCAGCTTCTCAAGGAAATGGAAAGCGGGATGCAGGTGAAGGCGCTGGGCGAGGAGAAGGTCGACGGCGAGGCCGCGCGGGTTTATGCCTATACCGTGAGCCAGCCGGTCAAGGCCGACGCCAGGGCCTGGGTGTCGGTGGCCAGCGGGTTGCCGATCCAGGTGGAATCGACCGGCACGTTCATGGGGCATACCGCGACCACACGGGTGCGCTACAGCGGTTTCAACGACCCGTCGATCCGGATCGACGCACCCTGAGCGCGGGCCCGGGGCGCCCGATCGGGTGCCCCGGACGGAGGTGTGTCGTGCATGTGCCGGCGGCGCAAGTGGCCGCGCCGTTCTGAGCGTATGCCGTTGCGGCACAAGGCGATGCTGCGGTGCTGGCGGACGTTCCGCTACCATGCGGCGCAATGCGCACCGCGTCCTCCCATTCCGAGCTGGATTCCGTTCGTTGCGGCGCGTGCCTGCCGCAGCGCCGCGCGCCGCGTGCGCAATGGGCCGATGCCGGCCACCGGCATGGCGTGGAAGCAACATGAGCGGCTCCGCCTGGCTGACCCTCGGTCTGGTCATCGGCACGATCGCCCTGTTTGCGAGCGAGAAGGTGCGCGTGGACATCGTCGCGCTGAGCGTGCTGGTGCTGCTCGTGGTGTGCGGACTGGTCACGCCCAGCGAGGCGCTGGCCGGATTCAGCAACGAGGCGACCATCACCGTGGCGGCCATGTTCGCGCTCAGTCTGGGCATCGAGCGTTCGGGAGCGCTCGATCCGCTGAGCCGGCTGCTGTCGCGCATCAGGCAGCCTTGGCTGCTGTCGCTGGCGCTGATGCTGGCGATCGCGCCGATGGGCGCGTTCGTCAAGAACGTGGCGCTGGTGGCCACCTTCCTGCCGCTGGCCCTGCGCGTTTGCGCGCGTACCAAGACGCCACCCGGGCGCGTGTTGATGCCGATGGCCTACGCGGCGCAGATGGGCGGCGTGTGCACGCTGATCGGTACATCGTCGAACCTGCTCACCGACAGCCTGGCACGCAAGTATGGTCTGAGCGGATTCGGCGTGTTCGAATTCACCACGCTGGGGGCGATTCTCGCCATCGTCGGCATTCTCTACCTCATGCTGGTCGGGCGCTGGTTGCTGCCGCAGCGCGTCGATGTCAGCCTGCCGGTCGAGACGGAGCTGGGCAACTACGTCACCGAGCTGCGTGTCAAGGCTGGCTCGCCGCTGATCGGGCAAACCATTGCCGGTGCGCGGCTGGGCGAGGTTTACGGTGTGTATCCGCTCGAACTGCTGCGTGGCGAGGAACATCTGTGGTCGCCGCGCGAGCAGAACATGCAGGCCGGCGATGTGCTGCTGGTGCGGGGCGAGTGGCAGCGCATCGACGAAATGCGCATGCGCGCCGAACTGGAGATCGATCCCGAGAACCGCTACGGCCCCGACCATGGCAAGTCGCGCACGCTGGTCGAGGCGATGGTGCGCCCCGATTCACCGATCGAGGGGCGCACGCTGGGCGAGCTCAATCTGCAGCGCGTGCACGATGCGACGGTGCTGGCGATCCGGCGTCGCAGCCAGGTTCTGCGCGAGGCGCTCAAGGATGTGCGGCTGGTCGCCGGCGACGTCCTGCTGCTGCTGACCAGCGGTGGCATTGCCGCGATGCGCGCCGACGACCGCTTCGTCGTGCTCAGCGTGCGCGAGGATACGCGGCGCACGCCACGCCGCGCCTTCGCCGCGCTGGCGATCATGGCGGGTGTGGTGCTGCTCTCGGGGCTGCACTGGCTGCCGATTCCGATCGCCGCGATTGCCGGTGCGGTCGCCATGGCGGTGGCTGGCTGCTATGGCCGCAAGGATCTGTACGAGGGCATCGACTGGAAAATCATCGTGCTGCTGGCCGCGATCCTGCCCCTGGGAACGGCGATCGAGAACAGCGGGCTGTCGCAGACCCTGGTCGATGTCGGCATGCATTGGGTCGGCGCGCAGGGCCCGCTGGCGGCGCTGCTCATGGTGTATGTGCTGACCGCGCTGCTGACCGAGGTCATGGGCCACAATCCGTCGGTCGTGCTGATGGTCGGCATTGCCGTGTCGGTGGCGCATGCGGCGCATGCCGATCCGCGTCCATTCGTCGTGGCGGTGGCATTTGCCGCGGCGACTTCGTTCGCCACGCCGGTGGGTTATCCGACCAATACCATGGTGTATTACGCCGGCGGTTATCGCTTTACCGACTTCATGAAAGTCGGCATTCCGCTGATCGTGCTGTTCTGCACGCTGTCGATGATCCTCATTCCGCGGTTCTGGCCGCTGCAGTGAGCGAGGTGTGACCCGCGTCCGCGAGACACCATTCTTGACAGGTGTCCGAGCCCTCGTTCATCACGAATTTAAGCCGTATCCCTACCATGGCGCGCCACGCGCTCGGGGCGCGCTGTCCGTTTTTCAAAGAGAGAATACGCATGAACACGAAAGGATTGCTTTGCGCGGCCTTGCTCGCCGCGCTGCCGATGGCGGCACTGGCCGACGATGCGTCCAGCCAAGACGGTACCTGGTCGGGAACCGGCGAAGCCGGCCTGGCGATGGCGCGCGGCAACGCCAAGTCGGAGAACTTCAACGCCAAGCTCAGTTTCAAGAAGGAAGATGAGCGCTGGAAGGACACGATCTACTTCACCGGGCTGCGCTCCAAGGGCGAGGTCAAGTCCTACGTTCCGGGAGTGGATGCCAATGGCCAGCCAGTGGTAAACACCCTCAAGACCTACAGTGCCACGGCCAATCGCTACGAAGTGGGAGGCTCGGTGGGCTACAAGTTCGACGAGCGCAGCTATCTGGTTGGTGCCTTGCGTTACGAAAATGACGACTTCTCGCCCTACGAATATCAGGCGGTGGCTTCGATCGGTTACGGCTACACGGTGCTCAAGACGGTCAGCGACGAGTTGTCCTTCGAAGTCGGCCCCGGCTACAAGCGCTATCGGAAGAACGATCTGATCGAGTATCCAAACGGCAGCAGCACGCCGGTGATCCGCACGTTTGCCTCCGAAGGCGAAGTCATCGGTCGCGGCCTGATCGCCTACAAGCACAACCTGACCGACACCACGGCATTCGTCGACACGCTGCTGGTGGAAGCGGGCAGCGACAACACCTTCGTGCAGAACGATGCCGGCCTTTCGGTGTCGATCAACAAGGCATTCGCGCTCAAGCTGGCCTATCAGGTGCGTCACAACACCGATGCGCTGCCGGGCGTCAAGAAAACCGACCAGCTGATCACCACCAACCTGGTCTACAACTTCGGCGGCTGATCCCGAACGGGACATTCCGGAAATGCGAAAAAGGCGCCGCAACGGCGCCTTTTTTCATGCGTGGCCGAGGGCGAGCAGGGCATCGGCGCCGCGTTCGCGCAGCTGGGCGGCGACGCGTTCGCCCAGGGCTTGTGGCGAGTCGCCGCGCGCGTGATCCTGGGCGCGCAGCAGGGTGCCGCGGGTGGCATCGCCGACCAGACCGCAAAGCATCAGGCCGCGATCGGTGTGCAGGGCGTGACCGGCGATTGGCACATTGCAGCTGCCGTGCAGGGCACGACTCATGGCGCGCTCGGCATCGGTGCAGGCGCGTGTGGCGACATCGTCCAGGAGCGCCACGCGCGCCGCGACGGCGGCATCGCCGGCACGGCATTCGATGGCGATGGCGCCCTGCCCGACCGCACACAGCCAGTCGGGCGCCTGCAGGCGTGAAGCGATGCGGGCACCCAGGCCAAGACGCTCCAGGCCGGCGCAGGCCAGCACGATGGCGTCGTATTCGCCGGCATCGAGCTTGGCCAGGCGGGTGTTGACGTTGCCGCGCAGGTCGGCGATGTGCAGGTCGGGACGCAGGGCGCGCAACTGCGCCTGTCGACGCAGCGATGAGGTCCCCACGCGTGCGCCGTGCGGCAGCTCGGCAAGACGTGTGTAGCGCGGACTGACGAAGGCGTCGGCCGGGTCGGCGCGTTCGAGCACGGCGGCCAGCATGAAGCCCGGTTCGAGCGTCATCGGCACGTCCTTGAGCGAATGCACGGCCAGATCGGCGCGCTGCTCCTGCATGGCGATTTCCAGTTCCTTGAGGAACAGTCCCTTGCCGCCGATCGTGGCCAGCGGACGGTCGAGGATCTGGTCGCCGCGCGTGGTCATCGGCACCAGCTCGACCGTCAGGTCCGAGTGCAGGGCGCGCAGGCGCGCGGCAACGTGTTCGGCTTGCCACAGCGCAAGCGCGCTTTGTCGGGTGGCGATACGCAGCGTTTTCATAGGGTTCGGATCAATTTGCGCAATGCGGGCAGGTTGCGGCGACTGACTTCGAGCGGCGTCGTCACCCCGGCCACTGCGGCGAGCAGACGGCCTTCGGCGTCGCGGGTGAGGCCCGACAGCCGCGTGCGCGCGACCAGGCAGTTGCGGTGGATGCGCACGAAGCGTTCGCCGAATTCGTCTTCGAGCGACTTGAGGGGTTCCTCGACCAGGACTTCGCCCTTGGCGTGATGGACGACGACGTATTTGTCCTCGGCGAGCAGATAGGCGATGTCCTCGATGGGCACCAGGATCAGGTTGCCGCGCACGCGGGCGCACAGGTGCGTGCGCGTGGCCGCGGCGACCGGGTCTAGGCTGCGGGCGACGGGCGCCGTCCAGCGCCTGGCCTTTTCCAGCGCCGCCTTGAGGCGTTCGGCGCGCACCGGCTTGAGCAGGTAATCGACGGCATTGGCCTCGAAGGCTTCGAGTGCATGGTCGCCGTAGGCCGTGCAGAAGATGATCGCCGGCGGCGATTCGAACGTGGCCAGATGACGCGCGGTTTCCAGGCCGTCGATGCCGGGCATGCGGATGTCGAGCAGCAGCACGTCGGGGGCGAGCTGCTGGGTGGCGCTGAGCGCCTCGCCGCCGTGACCGGCTTCGCCGACGATCTCGCAACCGCCGATTTCCTCCAGCAGCGCACGCAAACGCTCGCGTGCCAGGGGCTCATCGTCGACCAGCAGGACTTTCATCGCGGGGAATTCTCCGGCAGGCGCACACGGACGACGAAACGATCGGCATGGGATTCCATCTGCAACTGGCCGTGCGCCCCGAAATGGTAGCCGATGCGTGCGCGCACGTTGGCCAGCGCCAGGCCGTTGCGCCGCGCGGTTGCACTGGCAGGTAGCGGATTGGCGAATTCGATCTCGATTTCGCCACCTTCGCGCCGACCGTGGATCGACAGCGTGCCTCCGGCCGGCAGTGGCTGGATGCCGTGATACACCGCGTTCTCGACCAGCGGCTGCAGCAGCAGTCGCGGCAGCGGCAGGTCGCGTGGCAGATCCGACACGGATTTTTCCACGCGCAGGCGTTCTCCCAGCCGGCGCTGCTCGATGTCGAGGTAACGGTCGATGAGATCGAGCTCTTCGCCGAGGGTGGCGGTTTCATCCGGGCCGAGCGCGGCGCGGAACAGCTCGGACAAGTCCTCGACGGTGCGCTCGGCATCCAGCGGGCGGGTGCGGATCAGGCCGGCGATGGTGTTCATGCTGTTGAACAGGAAGTGCGGGCGGATGCGCGCCTGCAGGGCCTCCACCTGCGCCTTGGCGGCGGCGTTCACGCGCTCGCGCCAGCGTTCAAGCACGAACAGGTAGCGCAGCACGGCTGCAGTGATCAATGCGCAGATCGCCGCATTGGCAAAGACGAAGCGCGTCGTTTCGCTGGCGGGCACGGTCAGGCCGAAATCCAGCGCCAGGTCGATGCGGCATACCGTCCAGCTCGCCAGCGCAGTGGTGGTCACCGCCATGCTCCACGCCAGCATGAAGCCGAGCAGGGCCGGCAGGCGGTCGAACACCTTGCGCAGCGAGCACAGCACCACGGCATTGAGCAGGGCCAGCCACTGCACGTAGACACTGGTCATGCTCAGCCGCGGCAGCCAGTCGTGCGGATTGTCCTGCGGCGCCAGCACGATGACCAGCACGACCAGTTCCCCCACCAGCATGAGCAGGAACAGCGTCGGCACGCTGCAGAACGCCGGCATCCAGCTGGCTGTTGCAGGCGATGGCGCGTTTTTTCCGGCGGCGGAGCGCATGCGGGCAGTATAGGTTCACACAGTCCGTGCGAAGAGATGGGTGCCGATCCACGCCCGCAGATCGGCGATCTCCTCCAGGCAGACCTGATGCGCCATCGGATAGCTGTGCCAGGCCAGCGGATGCCCCAGCGCACGCAGTGCATCGCGCGCGGCAAGGCCAAGGGCGTGCGGAACCACCGGGTCGAGGCTGCCATGGGCGATGAAGACCGGCAGATGCGCGTTGGCTGCGGCGCGCTCGGCAGGCAGCTGCTCGCCGAGCATGAGATAGGTCGACAGGGCGACGATGCCGGCCAATGGCGCGGCGTGGCGCAGGCCGGCAGCGAGCACGACCGCGCCGCCTTGCGAAAAGCCGGCCAGCAGGATGTGGCGCGACGGCACACCGCGGGCGATTTCGCGGGCGATGAGCTGTTCGACCTCGCCGATCGAAGCGCGCAGGCCATCGACATCCTGCTTGTCCTCGATGCGCATGCCGGCGATGTCGTACCAGGCACGCATCGGCGCACCGCCGTTGACCGTGACCGGGCGCACCGGCGCATGCGGAAACACAAAGCGCACCGCGGGCCAGGCGCGATCGACGAGCTGCGGAATGATGGGGGCGAAATCATTGCCGTCGGCCCCCAGGCCATGCAGCCAGATGACGGCGTGGGCCGGCTTTTCGGCGGTTTCGATTTCGACACAGGGCAGGGTCACGGCATTCTCCGGAGGCAAAGGCGCAAGGCTGCCCGCCTGCGCCGCATTTGCCAAGCGGGCCGGTGCATTCCTCTGACTTTCGACCTGCGCCGCGCTGCCGCGCTGGAGGTATCCTCGAGGTTTTCCACCACGGGGACATGCCATGCACCGCATCGGGCTCATCAGCGTCGCCACGCTGCTCACGCTCGTCGCCGCGCCATCGCGCGCGACGACCATCGAGCAGGCGATGGCCAATCCGGACTGGATCGGGCCACCGGTCGAACGCGCCTGGTGGAGCGTCGATGGGCACTCGGTCTATTACTCGCTCAAGCAGTCGGGATCGAGCGTGCGCGACCTGCACCGCGTCGACCTGCAGGGCGGCAAGGACGTCGTCGTCGATCCGGCGGCGATGGCCAATGCCGACGGCATGGGGGCGACATTCGACCGCGCGCGCACGCGGGCGGCATTCACGCGCAATGGCGATGTGTTCATCCGCGAACTGGCCAATGGCCGCCTGACCCAGGTCACGCGCACGCCGCAGCCGGAATTCGCGCCGCAGTTCTCGGCCGATGGCCGCGCACTGCAGTACCGCAGCGGCGAGGGCTGGTGGATTTACGATCTGGCTGCCGCGGTCAGCCGGCCGGCAGCCGAGCTGCGGCTGGAAAAGGATCCCGAGGCGAAACAGCCCGACGATCTGTCGCGCCAGCAGCTGCGCTATTTCTCCACCCTGCGCGACATCAAGGCCGATCGTGAAGCGCGCAAGCGCCATGCCGAGGCCTTCGCCAAGGGGGATCCGACCCGTGCTCCGCTGCCGTTCTATCTCGGCGATGCCGTGCAGATCGAAGGCACGTCGCTGTCGCCGAGCGGTCGCTGGCTCGTCGTGGTCACCTCGCCCAAGGGCTACGACCAAGGCCGGCAAGGCAAATTGCAGCGTTTCGTGACCGAGTCCGGCTACGAGGAACAGGAGGAGGAACGCACCCGCGTGGGGCGCAACGCGCCGGCGCCACAAGCCCTGTTGCTGCTCGATCTTGAGCAGCATACGCAGCGGGCGCTGGCGCTCGATGACCTGCCCGGCATCCACGACGATCCGCTCAAGGCAGTGCGCGAGGAAAACGCAAAACTCAAGCGCGAGCGCGGCGCCGATGGCGGCGCGTCGTCCGCTGCGGCGGCGGAATCGAAGCAGGCCAAGGCCAAGGCAGCCAAGGACGAGCCGGCGATGCGCGCGGTGCGCATCGTTTCGCGCGCCGAAGACGGCGGTGGCGGCGGCATTGTCTGGAGCGAGGATGGCAGCCGGCTCGCCATCCAGATCCGCGCCATCGACAACAAGGATCGCTGGATCGCCAGCGTCGACCTCGATCAGGCCAAGCTGCGCAGCGAACACCGTCTTACCGATGCGGCGTGGATCAACTGGAATTTCAATGATTTCGGCTGGGAAAAGGACAATCGCACGCTGTGGTACCTGTCCGAGGAAAGCGGCTATTCGCAGCTCTATGCCAAACAGCCGGGAGGCAAGGCCATTGCGCTGACGCAAGGCGCATTCGAAGTGTCCGCGCCGGAATTGTCGCCTGACGGGCGCTGGTTCTATCTGCGCGCGAACGCCCAGGCGCCCTACAGTTACGATCTGTATCGCGTGGCCAGCGGCGGCGGCAAGCTGGAGCGTCTCACCCGGTTCCAGGCGATCGACGGTTTTGCGCTGTCGCCGGATGGTCGGCGTCTGGCCGTCGAGCATTCCAGCGCCTACGTGCCGGCACAGCTGGCCATCGTCGAGGTCGAAGGCGGGGCGGTGCGCGAGCTGACCGATACGCGCACCGCGCAGTACAAGGCGCTGCAATGGCTGGATCCGCAGATCGTCGAAGTGCCGTCCTCGCATACCCGGCAGCCGATCTACGCCAAGCTGTACAAGCCGCGCGATTTCGATGCGGGCCGCAAGTATCCGGTCGTGCTGTTCGTGCACGGCGCCGGCTATCTGCAGAACGTGCACCTGGGATTCCCGGCCTATTTCCGCGAGCAGATGTTCCACAACCTGCTCGCCGAGGAAGGCTTCGTCGTGCTCGACATGGATTACCGCGCCAGCGAAGGCTATGGCCGCGACTGGCGAACCGCGATCTATCGCAACATGGGGCATCCCGAACTGGAGGATCTGATCGACGGCGTGCACTGGCTGGAGAAGCATGCCGGCGGCGACCCGGCGCGGGTCGGTATTTACGGCGGCTCCTATGGTGGATTCATGACCCTGATGGCGATGTTCCGCGCGCCCGACATCTTCAAGGCCGGCGCCGCACTGCGGCCGGTCACCGACTGGACGCAGTACAACCACGAATACACCTCCAACATCCTCAACACGCCGCAGGTCGATCCGCTGGCCTACGAGCGTTCCTCGCCGATCGAGTTCGCCGATGGCCTCAAGGGTGCGCTGCTGATCGCGCACGGCATGATCGACGACAACGTGCTGTTCGAGGATTCGGTGCGGCTGTACCAGCGGTTGGTCGAACTGCACAAGGACGATTTCGAACTGGCCGGCTATCCGCTGGAGCGGCATGGCTTCGTGCACGCTGATTCGTGGCTCGACGAGTACAAGCGCATCCATCGCCTGTTCAAGACGCGCCTGAAATGAGTGCCTCCGGATGAGGCATCGCCCGCCCGGCCCGATGGCCGGGCTGCGGGTGGAGTCCGGGCTTCGGACACGAAAAAGCCGGCATTGCGCCGGCTTTTTCGTTGCGGATCGAAACCGTTCGATCAGCGCTTCATGGCGCCGAAGAACTCGTCGTTGGTCTTGGTGTTCTTCATCTTGTCGAGCATGAACTCCATCGCCGCGAGCTCGTCCATCGGGTGCAGCAGCTTGCGCAGGATCCAGATCTTCTGCAGCTGGTCGGGGTCGATCAGCAGGTCCTCGCGGCGCGTGCCCGAGCGGTTGATGTCGATGGCCGGATACACGCGCTTTTCGGCGATGCGGCGGTTGAGGTGCACTTCCATGTTGCCGGTGCCCTTGAACTCCTCGTAGATCACCTCGTCCATCTTCGAGCCGGTGTCGATCAGCGCGGTGGCGATGATGGTCAGGCTGCCGC
>WBZO01001250.1_pt1 | contig 40887 bp, 25 predicted proteins | sample 5204261 | NCBI WGS metagenome assembly WBZO01 (sample SAMN12412400, study PRJNA552823) | activated sludge metagenome | isolation source: activated sludge from anammox sidestream of wastewater treatment plant... | place: USA: North Carolina | collected 2017-09
ACTGTGCAGGCCACCTGATTGAAGGTTTCATCCGGCAGCAGGGAGAGTTTCAGCCCTCCACGCGCCCCCTCGATGAATTCCCGGATGACAGATCCCCAGTCGGCGAGATAAAACTTGCGCCCCCTCAAGTTCCGTGTGCGCCCATCATCCTCGCTCAGGGTCACAGGAACCAGGCTCATGATGCCACCTTTGCGTGCACGGATTTTTTCATTGGCATCCCGTGTCAGAACACTCCCTTTTTTGTCTCCATCGAGGACCTCCATGCGCACCTGGTGGGGACGCTTGAACCAGAAATCGAGCCTTTTTTCATCCTTCTGGTCTCCCAGCCGGTTCCGCGAGCGCATCTTGCAGTGATAGTCCTGGATGTCTTTCCATTTGGCATTCAAGGCATTGATCACCTGTTCCGGGGTCTGATTCTGGGCCAGCGCACTCGAAGCAAAAACCAGCAACAGCAGAAAAACCAGTTTTTTCAGCATGGAATTTCTCCTTGTCATGAGTGATTTGATTCTATGAACAGGGCTTTGTCAGCGTCAAGGTTAATGGCCGATTTCTTCCAATGAATTTCTGATTTGACAAAGGCACCGAGTCCACCATACTTAAAGCCGGGACCCGAATCAGGGCTGGGATTCTTCGGCCGGGAAAATCACATCGCATGACTGATCGAGTCAACTGCAATGACTGCTCCTCCGCTGGCTGTTCAGATTCCCTGGCATTCGGGATTCATTCTCCTCCGGAAAAAAATCGAATCACCGGCTGGGCAGTTCTGATGATGGCCGCCATCTTTCTGGCCGGCTGTGGGGAAAATCAAAGACCAGGCAAAGAAATCCTCCGTTATTCCTTCTGGGGCGGTTACCTTGAGATGGGCTTGTGGAAGCAGCTCAAACAGACCTTCGAAGAGAAGAATCCCGATGTGACCATCAAACTCGAATACGCCCCGGGAAGCGACAGTCCAGCCTCTCTGGTTACCCGGATGCTGGCGCGCAGCGCGGCGGAATGCATGATGATCGACGATGATGGCCTGCCCTGGCTGGCCAGCAAAGGATACCTGGAACCCCTGGATGATTACATCGCCCGGGATGCAGCCGAGCTTGGCATCGAAGAGTTTCTCCCGACCGCAATGGAATCTGTTGAATATGAGAAACAGCGCTGGGCCATGCCCTGGGATGGTTTCTGCGAGATGATTTATGTGAACCTGGGCCTGTTCGAACAGGCGGGCATCCCGGAGCCGGCCCAGGAATGGACCTGGGATGATTTCGCACGCATCGCCCATCAGCTGACACGCGATCTGGATGGGGATGGCGTGATCGATCAGTATGGAGCATTCCTTCCCATGAACACCCACCATCACCAGAAAGTGCTCTGGTCTTTTGGTGCCAGCTGGATGGATCCGGAGAAAAAACGGATCACCATTGGAACTCCGGAAGCAGTCAAAGCCCTGGACTGGTACGCCAATATACTGTTTCGAAACAAAGGCGCCGCGCTTCAGGCAGAAGCGGGAATGGGCGAGGAGGTGATGCTGTTCACCAATCGTGTCGGCATGGTGGCCTGCCCGGCATACATCATGATAAACCTGCGCCAGATGGAGAACAGAAAATGGGATGTCTATCATATCCCGAAAGGCCCTGCGGGGCGTGCGGCTAGAGTCAGCTGGGACTGCATCGCCATATTCAGCAAGGCCCCCCAGAAGAAGAAGGAACTCGCCTGGCGCTGGATCCGCCATATTCTCTCTTCGGAATCCCAGCGCCTGATCGGGGCCAGCAGCCGTGCCCTTCCGGTGCGGGAAGCCGATGCGCGGGCTTCATTCATCCGCCCCGATACCCCCCAGCATGAAGAGCGATTCCTCGAGGCCATGCTGGAATATGGCCGATTGACACCGATTACTCTTTCTTCCGTATCCTGGCGGCAGGAAGCCGATTTCATCTGGAGCCGTTTTGGATCGGAAGCAACCAATGACTGGGCGCTGGCTTTGAGAAATGGTGAAGACCCCCCGGACCGTTCCAGGCACCACGGGGATCCCTCGCGCTGGCTGTCACCGGAGGAAACAATTGCACTGTGCCAGGAGCGCTGCCAGCGTGTGGTGGATGATTTCAACCGGCGAGGATATTGAGGCATGATGCGCATTCGCGGCATCTACAATCCACAGGAGGTGCGCAGTGGATTTCTGTTCATTTCCCCCTGGCTGATTTCATTTCTGTTTCTGACACTCGGGCCGCTCCTGTTCTCATTTTTTCTTTCGTTCTGCAACTGGGATGGAGGCCCTCTGGACCGGATACAGTGGGTCGGGGTTCGGAATTACTCGAAGCTCTTCTTTGAGGATGAGCGGATCTACAAGAGCCTGTACAATACCGCCTACTATGCGTTTCTTTCGGTGCCCCTGGGGGTGGTTCTGGCGCTGCTGCTGGCGGTGGCATTGAACCAGGAAGTGCGCGGCATCGTCTTATTTCGAGCGATTTTTTACCTCCCCAAAGTAGTCGGCGGGCCAGCCACAGCGATTCTGTGGTTGTGGCTGTTCAATCCGGTGTTCGGCCCCATCAACACCATGCTCGACCTTCTGGGTGTTCCAGGGGAGTGGCATCCGGGCTGGCTGAGCAGCGAGGCCTGGAGCAAGCCCTCTTTGATCCTCATGTCCCTGTGGGGCGTGGGGGGCAGCATGCTGATTTACCTCGCCGGGCTCCAGAATGTGCCACGGCAGCTGTATGAGGCGGCGGAACTGGATGGCGCGGGCGAGATCCGCAAGTTCTTCGCTGTGACCATCCCAATGATGACCCCCACCATCTTTTTCAATCTGATCATGAGTGTCATCGGCAGCTTCCAGGTGTTTTCCAATGCCTACATCATGACCAACCGGACACAAGGTATGCCGAATGAAACCACTCTGTTTTACATGCTCTACCTTTTTCGCAAGGCATTCGAGGAATTCGAGATGGGATATGCCTGTGCGATGGCCTGGGTGCTGTTTTCCATAATTCTGTTCTTCACTTTGCTGATCCTGAAGAGCACCCCCTTCTGGGTGTATTACGAGGGGGAAAGATGAACAGGGATCGAAGGCGTGCACAGTCCCGGCTTTCAGGGCGAAATCTGAAAAGGAAGGCTCTGGCTTATGCCATCCTTGTGGCATTTTCGATTCCGTTTGGTTTTCCCCTGGCCTGGAATCTGTCGACATCTTTGCAGACGATTCAGGAGGTTTATGCCGGTTCAATGATCCGCATCCCGGCCGACCCGCAGTGGGGGAACTATGTCAAGGTTTTTGAATTTCTCCCCCTCGGGCGATTCCTGGCCAACACCTTCTGTATTACCGGTCTGGGGCTGCTCGGGGAGTTGATGACCGCCCCGCTGGTGGCATTTGCCTTTGCACGCCTGCGGTTTCCTTTTCGGGACACACTCTTTGTGGTCATGCTGTCAACCCTGATGCTGCCGCCGATCGTCACCATGATTCCGACCTATATCTTTTATAGCAAGCTGGGTTTTGTCGATACTTGGATCCCTCTGATCCTGCCGGGCTGGCTGGGAGGCGGAGCCTTTTCGATCTTCATTTTCCGTCAGTTCTTTCTCTCGGTGCCGGTCGACCTCGAAGATGCAGCCAGGATCGATGGGTGCAGCCATTTTGGAGTTTACCTGCGCATTTTTCTTCCTCTGGCGTTTCCCGCCCTGGCGACAATTGGAGTTTTGTCCTTTGCCGGGCGCTGGAATGATTTTGAAGCGCCCCTGATCTACCTCCAGACCATCGAAAAGTTCCCGATCGCACTGGGGATCACGATTTTCAAGGAAGCCTATTCAGTGATCGCTCCACACTACCTGATGGCCGCGTCGGTCATTTCTCTGGCACCGTTGCTGATCCTGTTCTTTGCCATTCAGAAAGTCTTTGTCGAGGGAATCATCCTGTCTGGCATCAAAGGGTAAGGAGTCTTGATCTTCGGAAGATTTCCCCGGAAACTCAAACGGTTTGCCAGAAGGAAAGGAGGTTCGCCGGAACAAGGATTTAATTGAACATCTCCTCTCCTCTTAGAAATTCATGAATGTCGAAGCGACTTCTTACCCTTTGCCGAAAAAACGCTCTTATCCGTGGCCGCAGGTCCTGCACACATGGATACTGAACAGGTACCTGATCTCTGAGCTGCTCCCGCCGCTGAGCATGGGATTGTTCCTGTTCTCCATGGCATTGATGCTGATTTCGATCCGCGATGTGCTCGATGTGATCCTCCTGAGCGGCGCTCCACTTCTGCCGATTTTCAAGACACTTCTGTGCCTTTTTCCTCCGCTTCTCACTGTCTCATTGCCGATCGGATGCTTATTGGCTTCGATGATGGTCTATGGCCGCCTGGCGGAAGACCGTGAACTGACCGCCATGCGCGCAGCTGGAGTCAGCACCATGACTCTGGTCATTCCATCCCTGTTTCTCGGGGTCTGCCTGACCGGGCTGAATCTGCTGTGGACATCGAATGTGACTCCCCGTGCTCTTGAAATTATGAAACAGGCCCGCTGGGAGATTGTCCAGAAAATGACTTCGATCAGCTGGCTGAAACCAGGCCAGTTCACCGCACTGCAGGATGATCTGGCTTTTTATTTCACAGGAGCTTCGCCCGGGACCAATACCATCCATGACATCACGATTTTTAAGAGTTCCGTGTCGGCAGGGCCTTCATTTTTCGGGGATGGGGGCACCAGCCAGGAAGCCGCCAACTGGACAGTTTCCGCCCCGACTGCCTCATTGAATCCGGATCCCTCCAAGGGAATCCTGAAAATTATCCTGCAAAACTGCATTTCGGAGAATTTATCGCCGGAGAAGCTTTCCCGTGTCCTTGTGCAGGAAGCGACCATATCGATCGATATCGGCGGGCGCCTGGCCAAGATGCTCAGTACTTTTTCCCGTGAGCAGAAAACCTGGTCTGACTTCCGAGCTGAAGCCGAGGAAGCCCGTAAACGCTATGAAGACCTCCGTTTCCATCTCGGTTTTCCAGAGGGAACCCCCCATGCGGAGGTTGTCGCGGAAGCCAGACGCTGGATGCCGATCGAGGAAAAAACTCCCGGCTCGTGCCCTCTGGCCGGGGGGATGTATGACCTCCACTCGGTCCGCGCCTCATTGGACAATTACCAGGTGAACACCAATCGCGCCCAGCTGCGCCTGGCTTATCCTGTGGCCACCTTTCTGTTCATGATGATCGGCACCGGTCTCGGCCTTTTGACTGGAAGGGGAAACCGCACAGTCAGCATTCTCATTACAGTCGGAGTGCTTCTGTTTTATTACTCGGTTCAGAAAATGGCTGAGGGTTTTTCCGAGAATCTCGCCATGACCCGGTTCTTTGACCCGGGGTACACAGTCTGGGCGCCGAACATCATCCTCTTTCTGCTGGGGCTGGTTCTCCTGGCAGTCGTTTCGAGGCACTGATGTTCAAGATCCTGCAACGCTACACCACCGCCGCATTCCTCCGCAGCCTGCTGTTCACCTGGATTGTCCTCAATGCCGTGGTGATCTCGCTGATGTTCGGAGATAAATATGATGATCTGCTCGAGAACAAAGCCTCCACCAAGCAGGCCATCACCTACTTTGTGTGCATCCTGCCCCAGTCCACTCTGGTGGTTTTTCCGGCTGTGTGCCTGATGGGTGCCCTGTTCGGGATGCTTTCACTCGCGAGGCATCATGAATTGACCGCCATGTTCGCCGGTGGGGCGAGCCTGCGCTGGCTGGCACGCCCGGCGGTTGTTCTCTCGCTGCTCATCGGTGCGGGGGGATTCGCCTGGAATGAGTATGTCGCCGCTCCCCTCTCACGAGAGGGCGAGCAGCTCATGGTAACCGAAATTCAAAAGAAACGCGGAATATTCCGTGATTATGGGTTGCACTGCGGCACCAAACGCCGTTTTATCCGCTACTCGAGCTTCGACAAGGAATCGGACATCCTCACCGGATTTGTCCTGCATGAGATGCGGCCCAATGGCCAGGGGCACAAGCGTTTTATTCGCGCCGATGTGGCCGCCTGGGATCCTTCGATCGATAACCCCGAAACAGGCCAGAAAGGCGCCTGGGTGCTCTCCTCCAACAGCCCGGAATCGGAGAATTATGTCCTCGAGATCCTGGATGACTGGCGCACATCGATCCGTCCCCTGAATCCGGATGGAGAGCATCTCTACCTCGAGGAGACACCCGCTGATTTTGGAATCGATCAACGCCAGCCTTATGAAATGGGATATCGTGAACTTCAGAGAAGGATCACCCTGCTCGAAGAATCCGGCAGTTCGGCGCTTGCTCTTTATCCCGATCTCGAGTTCAAGATCGCCTTTCCATTTTCGGTGGTCGGGCTGATCCTGATCGGCCTGTATGCCGGAGCCAGCTCTTTCCTGATCGGGCGGGAGGGTGCGGCCCGTTTCACATACCCGCTGGGTGTGTGCCTTTTGATCATGGCCCTCTTTTATGGCCTTACCGGGGTGTGCCTGGTCCTGGGGTATACAGGCAGGATCTCACCCTTCCTGAGCGCCTGGCTGCCGAACCTGACTTTTCTCACCTACGGAATCTGGAAAATCGGCCGGAGCTGATTATTCACTTTGTTTTTAAGCTGCTCGGAGTATTTCCCGCACGGAATCTCTGAATGGTCTACTGCCTGTAAAAATCCCTCTTCCCTCTCATCCTGATTCCTTTCACGATAACCGCATGGAAAAGGCTCTCGGGAAATCTTCTTTACTCAGCCTTGAAGAATGCCTCAGATTGATCCTCGATGGTGAGGCAGGAGCGGGGGAGCTGGGTTTGCGCACTCTCATTCAGGCTAATCCGCAGGATCTGAATGCCTGGGGGCATCTGGCATATCTTCTGTTTTCCCAGAAGCGGTATCGGGAGGCGGCTGAGTGCTACCGGACCTGCCACCGGATCAGCCCGGCCCTGATCGATGCTGTTTTATACGAGGTGGATTGCATGGAAAAGCTGGGGAACAGACATCAGGCTTTCCAGCTCCTGCGTGGCATCCAGCCGATCCCCTCAGGTTATGAAATCCCTGTGCGCGATCGCTTGTCACGTATTGAGCCTTGGGGGCACTATCTGGCCTCACGCCTGAGGAAGAGATCGAAGTTGATATCACAGAGGCTCCGAGAGTGGGGATTCATCCGTGGGCTGCTTCGGGAAATCGGCCTGCTGCCGTTTTCCTTCCGAGCCATTCGAGATTCAGGGATGCGTGGCTTTTTAAGATACCTGAGCCGTGGGTTTCTCGAGGAGTCAGTCTACCGTTATCCGGTGCCACCCTGTGATTTGTGCGGGAGTTCTTTCTTCCGAGGCGTCTTTTTTATTGACAGCCGCAAAATTATCCGCTGCTGTCGATGCGGGCTGGAGAGAGTCGAACGAGTTCCACCAGGCGGCCAGGATATCGCCTCGGGTTTCTATGAGCGGGAAGAAGTGATCGCCGATATGGTGGCCGACTGGCAGGATCCGATCATCATTCGGCACCGGATGGGGTGGCTCGAAATTCTTTTCGATGTGGCTGGCCTCCGTCTTCAATCGGAAAAATCCCGGATTTTTGAGTTCGGGTGCGGAAGCGGAGAATTTCTGGCTCATCTCAGAGAGCAAGGCTTCGAGGTTGCCGGGATGGATGGGTCTGCGAGGCTGGTTGAGCGTGCACAGCAGGTTTTTCATCTGCCGGTGGATAAATGCTGCCTTGCAGATCTGCCAAAACCCAAAGAAGCCTGCGATGTGGCTCTTGCGTTTCATATTCTGGAGCACCTTGATTCCCCATCGCTGCTGTTCAAGCACGCCAGAAAGATCCTCAAACAGGATGGCTGCCTGTTCATCGAGATCCCGGTGCCGGACTTGTGCAGGCTGCCGGTCGAGCTCAAAACCCATGGGTCTCATGGGTATGGCAGCAGCGAACATGTCCACTTTCTGACCCTTCCGCTCCTCGAAAGGTATTTCCTGTCCCATGGGTTTCAGGTCATAGCCAGGTATGAATATCTGGCCGGGGACCTGCCTGCGGGGGGGATGCTGGGGCGTCTGTGCCCGGAGTGAGAGAGGTGCTTCGAGCGTTTTTCCAGGAATTTCTGCTATTCCCCTGAATCGATCTCTTTACGTTTCAACCCCTGCACCCCCTTACAACCACAGTTTCCTCAATCCCCGCATCGCACTTTCGCCAATCTTTCGTGCTGAAGCCTGAGGCAAATTCAGAGCCAAACTCAGGCTAAGTTCCTTTCTGAACTCAAATCTTATAAAAAAGTTAAATCACTTGTAAACAATCCCTGCAATAACTGCCGTAATAACCCGCGTAACAAAAACGATTACTCCCTTCTAATAAGGTTCTTTCTTAATTTATCATTAAGAACTAAGATACGGCTTGGCAATGGCATACAATAGATGATCATATAATATATAACATAGATTATTATTGATACAGTTTTTATAGATGTAATAACACATACTTCACAAAATGCAGATAATTGAATTTTTATGATTTTCGAATCTTTGATCAATAAATCATACGAACCAGGTAAAGTCAATAATTTTTCTTGCCATAGCCACGATTGTGCTGTATAATACTGGTCAGAAAAGTGAAAAATCTGATCGATTCGGAGGTGCAGTAAAAAAACACAGAAAATAACTGTCACAGACCATGCCAGGGGGAGAGCTTTGGAGCGATTCAGGACTGCAATCGACCGGAGAATAAAGGAATGGTTCAGCCAGGGAGCCCCTGCCCGGGATATCCGTCCCGGATAAAACGGGATCTGCAGGATCTGTAAATCTGCGAAGCTGGGAGATCTCGTTGTCGTTGTTGCCACAAAGGATCCCAATGGGAGCATCAGCATCGAGACCGTTTATCCATGGACACCATCCAGCCCTGTTCAACCTACCCAATATGTGTGTTGACCTGCAAGAGAAAAAAAACGGGCAAAGGCTGATTCAGGGAAGAGGTGGTGACCCTACCGGGAATTGAACCCGGGCTTCAGCCTTGAGAGGGCCGTGTCCTAACCGCTAGACGATAGGGCCGCCGGATGTTTTCAACAGATTGAATAACTTAAAAGTATCAGTACTGAAAGAAGTGTCAAGAGTTTCGCTGGGACTCTGGTGTTTTGGAAGGGGCACGCCATGCCGTGCCCCTGCATCGGATGGTGCAGATGGCCCTCTCACACAAATGGGCTCTGGAATTTGCCGGGCCTCTCAGAACTGAACCTTCGGGGCCTCTCTTTCAGCGGCCATGTCGATTTCAAAAAACTCTTCCGGGCCGAATCCCAGCATTCCTGCGAACAAAACGGCCGGGAAGGTCTCGCGCTGTGTGTTGTACTTCATCACCTGATCATTGTAGGCCTGGCGCGCAAATCCGATCTTGTCTTCGGTTTCGGTGAGATCCTGCTGCAGCTGAAGCATGTTCTGGTTGGCCTTCAGATCGGGATAGGCTTCAGCGACAGCAAACAGCGAGCGCAGGGTCGAGGTGAGCATGTTTTCAGCGGCAATCTGATCTTTGACATTGGTTGCATCGATGGCCACCTGGCGGGCCTTAACCACGGCTTCGAGGGTTTCGCGTTCGTGTTTGATGTATCCCTTGGCGGTTTCGACCAGGTTGGGAATCAGGTCATAACGCCGTTTGAGCTGGACATCGATCTGTGCCCAGCCATTTTTGACCTGCTGTCGCAAACGCACCAGTGAGTTGTAGATGCTGGCCAGCAGCAGGCCGGCAGCGGCAAGAATCCCGATGAGAATCCAGATCCCAGACATGAGGCGCTCTCCTTGTTCCTGAAAAATGAGTCCAGCACTCCTGAAACCCTAATCCAAAGCCACCCAATGGGGTAGTGGCCAATTTTGCCAGCTGGAACTGTGCGGAGCGATCCGCCCTGCCGATCCGGAAGGCGAGGGGGTCTGTATTTCCCGGGATCTTTATGCCATTGATACTGTCAATATCTGGATGTTTTTCGAGGAGACTGGTATATGCACAACAGAATCTACAATTTTTCAGCCGGTCCGGCTGTCCTTCCGGAAGGTGTTCTGGAAGAGGCGCAGAGGGACCTGCTTTCATTAAAAGGCCTTGGCATGTCGGTCATGGAAATCAGCCACCGTTGCAAAGCCGCGGATGAGATCTTTGCGACCACCGATGCGAATCTGCGCAGGCTTCTGAGGCTGGGTGACAACTACAAAATCCTCTGGCTTGGAGGTGGCGCCAGCCAGCAGTTTTCCATGGTCCCGATGAACCTGCTGCGCGGCGAAGGCAGAAGCGCTGATTACATCCTCACAGGCTCCTGGGGCGAAAAGGCCATCAAGGAAGCGAAAAAGGAAGGAACAGCACGGGCCATCTGGACAGGGAAAGCGGAGAACTTTGTGCGTGTGCCGAAGCCGGAGGAGCTGAGTTTCGACCCCAAAGCGGTCTATGTTCATTACACCTCCAATGAGACCATCCAGGGGGTTCAGTTTGAGGCTGAGCCGGATGCCGGGGGGATTCCCCTGGTGTGTGATGCCTCCTCGGATATTCTATCACGTCCGATCGATGCCTCGAAGTATGGCCTGATCTATGCCGGCGCCCAGAAAAACATGGGACCGGCCGGTTTGACTGTTGTCATTATCCGGGAGGATCTGCTCCCCCTGTGCGGCGAGAACCTCCCTTCCATGCTCTCCTACCGGGTCCATGCGGAGAACAACTCGGTTTACAACACCCCGCCGGTTTTCGCGATCTACATCCTGATGCTGGTGACTCGATGGCTGATCGAGAATATCGGGGGGCTGGAGCCGATGGCCGCCATCAACAAACGCAAATCGCAGCTGCTTTATGATGCCATCGACAGCAGCGGCGGATTTTACCGTGGCCATTCGGACCCCAGCTGCCGATCGGCCATGAATGTGACCTGGCGGCTGCCCTCTGAGGACCTTGAAAAGGAATTCGTGGCCGAGGCGAAGAAACACAGCATGGATGGGCTGAAAGGGCATCGCTCGGTGGGTGGCATCCGAGCCTCGATCTACAATGCCATGCCCGAAAAAGGTGTCGAAACCCTCAGGGATTTCATGAAGGACTTCGCATCGAAAAAAGGGTAGAGCTGGCATCCCTGCGAACGGGGGATCCAGGAGTGATGGGGCTTCCCGCAGAGGGAGGATTATAACGAATGGGTGACAGCGCGAAGATCGTCGATAAATCGATCGATCTCATCCTGGGAGGTTTTCCAGGAACACATCAGGCGGCTGCCGCCACTCCCGATGAAGGAATAGAAATGCCAGCCCCGTTGGTGCATGGCCAGTGAGACCGCCTCCGGCAGGTCGACAAAGACCGAATTAGCCTGCTGCGGGTGGCGGATTGGAAAGTTGAATTCCTCGACCAGGCGCCGGCAGAGGGTGTGTGCGGCGCTGTTGGCATGGCGGGCATTTTCAAGCCAGGCTCCCGACTCGAGCAGGCCCACCCAGGCGGCGGTCATGAAACGCATCTTGGAGGCCAGCTGGCCGGCCTGTTTGCAGCGGAAATCGAATTCTCTGGCCAGATCGAGGTTGAAGAAAACCACCGCCTCTGCGCACAGGATGCCATTTTTGGCGCCTCCCAGGCAGAGCACATCCACTCCCGCTTTCCAGGTCAGTTCGGCCGGTGAGATTCCCAGCGACACAATCGCATTGGCCAGGCGCGCCCCATCCATGTGGATGTTCATCCCATAGCGTTTTGAAACCTCAGCCAGCGCCTGCAGCTCCGAAGTGGAATAAACAGTCCCGAGCTCGGTTGCCTGGGTCAGGCTGAGGACACGGGGTTTGGGGTAATGGATATCTTTGCGCCGTTCCACCGCGGCCCTCGCAGCTTCCGGATCGACTTTGCCATGATCTCCGGAGATCAGGATCACCTTGGTGCCATTGGTAAAAAACTCCGGCGCACCGCATTCGTCGGTTTCGACATGGGCATAACAGTGGCAGAGCACACTGTGGTAGGACTGGCAGAGGTGGCCGATGGCCATCGAGTTGGCGGCGGTGCCGGTGAAGCAGAAATAGACAGCACAGTCGGTTTCGAAGATTTCCCGCAGCAGGTTGCTGGCTCGTTCGGTCCATGGGTCATCGCCATAGGAGGGGGAATAGTCCTGGTTAGCCTTGAGAAAAGCCTCCAGCGCCTCCGGGCACATCCCGGCGCAGTTATCACTGGCAAAACAGAAATGTTCCTGTGTCATAGCGGCCAAAAATGCAAACCACAGAACCCCGGGAATATCCGGGGAAAGGCAATTCAGCCCAGGTTTTTCAAAGGGCTGGGGGCCTGAAAGAACTGACTTCCTGTCTTTTACCAGGAGTTGATATCATCCTCTGCCAGGACATTGGCGCCTTTGGCTTTCTGGTCAGAAGCATCGGAAACCCCGTCGCCATCGTTATCCCGGGAGTCCGAACCGGACAGTCCTCCCGGCTGGTAAAGGCCGCGAATCTTGTCATTCGAGCCGACTGCAGCAGCCGGGCGAGTATCTCCTGAAGCGGTGACGCCATCCCGGCCAGCCGACCAGAATTGCCCGCTGTTCATCCCGAAGGGTGTATTGGCCTGCCGGTTCCGGTCATTGACAGCGACTTCGATATCCATGGCAATCAGCTGGTCAAGGGAAACCTGGCGCTGGGGGTCATCATTGAAACGCAGGCGCAGGTCATCGGGTGAAATATAAACAATCGGCCTGCGCCAGGGGTCGAGGACCGGGCGCCAGTCATTGACCTCCGGCTGATTGATCCGGAGTGCATCCTCTTTGAGATTCCGGGGATTCCCGCTCTGGGCCTTCTGTTTGATCTGGAGGTCGGCATTGCTGCTGTATTCACGGGAATAAGTCACCGGACCGGCAGAATTCGTATCGAATTCCATGTATGGGGGATTGTATCTTTTAGAGGATTTCGCGCTGTATGGAGCATAACCGCCAAGCGCGGCAAACAGATGCTCGGAGCCGCTCTTCGGCCACTGGCGGGTATCTGTATTGTAGGCAGCCACCGCTCCCTTCAATTCCTGGATAAAGGTTTTGCACTGGGTGACCTTGGCGCGGTCCATAACCCCGATGAAATTCGGAACCGCAATCCCGACCAGGATCAGGATCACACCGATCACCACCAGCATCTCGATCAGAGTAAATGCATCCCGCCGCGGGCGCCTGAATAACAGATTTCTATGGATAAACATCGGGGTAATCTCCTCTTACTTGAAAGGATAACCTTCCCTCTTTTCGAGTGTCAACGTTGCCCGGGGAACCCGGCAGGCCTGACATGCCATTTATCGGCCGAACTCCGCTTCGATTTTCTGTTCCGCCACCTGCTCAGGCGGACGCGGCGTAGCTGGTGGAACCGCACTGTCGACATTGAAGATTCTGCCGCGCGAGGTCACCATGAACTCATTCGATTGAACAGTCGACATGTTGGCCACACGCCCGAGGATGATAAAAAGATCGGATTCATCGATCACCGGGCGCGATTCCTCATCCAGATCCCGCCAGGTGGCCGGCTTGAGCAATCCGAGGCTGCGGCGGTTCTGTTCGCGCAGTTCCGCAACCACAATCGGGTGCAGCATGGCTGAGGCCATATCTCCCACCTCGACATAAGGCCCGTCATCACTCCCCGGGTAGCCCATTTCATCCGGATCATCGGTCTCCATTCCGGTTTCAACATCGATCATGCCATCGTCATTGTAGTTGAACCGTCCGAATCCCATGCGGGTATTGGAGCCGCTCCCGCTGACCGGCGCATCCCACATCGGCGGATTGCGGAAGACTCCGCCTGCCACAGCCCCGATATCCGCCAGATCCACACGGCCATCGCCATCATCATCCACATCCGGGAAACCGAGTTCTCCATCGAATCCTCTCTGGGAGCGCCCCATGATCAGCACCTGCGACATCAATGCGGCGAAGCTCATCCGGTTGTTGACATTGAGCACAGACGGGGCTTCCGGCGGGAAAAAGGGCAAGGCGCACAAAACCTTCTGGTCGGCGCAGTTGATGTTGATCAAACCCTCGACCTGTGGATCCGCGTGAAAATCGAGGTGGCTGGCGATCTGGCGCATTTCCTGAAGGGTCGGGCCCGAAAAAACCCCACGGCCCATCGAATACTTCTCCATGTTCCTTCCGCCCGGGCCTGGCAGATAAGGCGAGCAGGAGGCCATGGTGCCCTCACGGAACCGCAGGCTGCGCTGGAATGGCTGGACTGCCAGCTGGCGGTTGGCATTGCCGTCATAAAGGTTGCGGCGGCGGTCCATGTAAAAGAACTGGCCATCGAGGTCTTTGTCGGGGAAGAAGAACCACTCCGCTCCCGGGTCTCCCGCGATCCGGCCAATCGGCCCCTTCGGGGTGGGGGTGGTGATCTGATCGGGCCAGCCAGGAGAGATCTCGAGATAGGCGAAATAAGCAGTCGCATTGGCGATATCGGCTTTGAAAGTGATTCTCAGAGAATCATGGTCCTTGTCGAAGATATCTTTGTAACGGTCATCCGCATCGCTGAGATTTGGATTGATGACATAAAGCAGATCGCCATGGTAAACCTTCGCCAGCCTTTCGCCTGGGTCGGTTGGATCCAGGTCGACCAGGCCGATCGATGAATTGGGCGAAATCCCGCCAGCCCGCACAAACAGCAGCGGGTATCTCTTGCCATCCACCTCATCGGGGTTCCGGAACCAGTTCAAAATCCCCGGCCAGTGGAAGGTTACTGTCCTTGTGGCGGACAGCCTGACCAATGGTTCGCCATACTCGGTCCAATGCTGAATGAGATCCAATGCTGTCTGGGTTCCTCCCCCGACAGACCCGGGGGCCACCTGGCCAATGACATGGCCGGCTTTGAAACCGGCCGCATCCTGGAGTTTTTGTGGTGTGGGATGGGGATCATTTTCATAGGTGACCGCGGCATCGACCGCCAGGAAGCGTTTCGGCCCATGGACATAGTTATAGTAGGTGGTGGTGGTGTCATCGACAGGATCAGCCGTGTTTTTAGTGTCGACCTTGACATCGAGATGGAGGACCGATGCGGTGGGATCTCCTCGATGCTGGGGGGCGAAAGCCAGATCATCCTGCCTGCGGCTCCGCTGGCTGGGTGTGCAGAAATCAGAGGCTGGATTGTAATAAAAGGCATCGACCAGCACCATCTTTTCAGGGCCACCGCCTCCAGGGGCAGGGTTCTTTTTTTCAGGGGCATACAGCTCGAGCCGTTTGGCTCCATCCTGCCCGAAGATGAGCTCACCGAGGTTGAGAGTCAGATTCAGGAATTCAGTGGCCCCGCTGGGATATCCCAGAACCAGGGGATCTTCTCCACCGTTGGTCTGTTTGCGCGGTTTGAGGACTTCAATCTGTGAAGGGCCATTGCTGGCGATATCGCCGGGAGACTGGAGGTGATCCCGGTAGAGGATGGCAAACTGGCCGGGTTTCAGGTCGAGGTCAGATGCATCCTGTCCAGCGCCGGGTTCGATTTTTATGATCCGCTGGCTTTCCGGCTCATTCAGTGCACGGTCAAAGATTCCATTTTTGTTCAGGTCGTCATAACTGCCGACACGTATTTCCCAGTTGTTCAGGTTAAAGGTCTTCTCACCGAAGTTGGCGATTTCCACATACTGGGCCAGAGGGGCATACAGCTCGATGTAATCAAAAGAGATATTGGGGCGCCCACCTGTATTGATGTTGATGGAGAGCTGGCCGGAAATGGGGATCGCCGCCGGGGTGTAGAAGACACGCCCATTCTTCAGCCGGTCGGCATACTGCCCGCCAAAGAGTTCGATCTGCTGGGCATTTGCCGGTTCGGCAATGAAATTCATCGCGGTCCCATTGGCGGTGACGGTACTGTTGGTTCCAAGGGTGTGGCGCGGGGATGAGTTGTAGAGTGAATAGGCCAGGACATAGTAATTTCCTTTGGGGATGTCCTTGAAAGTCCACTGGCTGTTGTTGATGGTCCCATCAGGAGTCAGCCGGTAGTACCTGCCGGAACTCTGGGTCTGGGTCCCGCTCGTGACCAGACTGGTTTCCTGCCAGGGCGAACCGGGGCGGTCGGCCGGGTCGATGTTCTCAGCCTGAAGGCGCATCAGGGGGCGAGCCAGGACCTCGGTGATCCGGACCGCTTCATTTCCATAGGCGGTTGTGGTGGTCAGGGTCACGCCGGCAATCGGGCCACCGGTAACTGTCGTGGTGGCACTCCGGATCGAGACTGTGGTCACCCCATCGACTTCGTCATCGGCCGCCTTGAAGTCGATGGCATCGATCATGTTGGCGACAAGAACGACATCCAGGGGATCCTCATCCATGCGGCGAATCGGCAGGGGAGTCGGAATGGCAGCGGGTGTGGGGGCGGGAGTCACACGGGTGTGATCGCGGTCATCATCCCAGGATTCGAAATAAAATTCGTCGATTTCATCGACACCCTCATCGGCGGCCATTTCCCAGGCGGTTGCCGGGTCATTGATTGTTTTGCGGATTTCACGGTAATCATCGAGACGGGTTTCATCGGTCAGCCCATCGAAGTCGTTATCGATCCCATCCGACATCCAGCGTGCTGAATTGCTGTTGTTATCGATTCCGTCGCCCGGTTCACGATCCACATGGTTCGCTTGAATGGGCCGATTCTGGAAATTGAGGCTCGGATTCGGTGTCGGGTTGCGCAGCTCATTGAGAATGGAGGTGTCCCGCGTGGTGACCGGCAGAAACTTCGGAGGATCCTCATTGATGCGTGGTTCGGGGTCATAGCCGATCAGCGAATCTTTGTTGTCATCGCCGTCGTCATCCGGGCGTCCATCGCGGTCGTCATCGACATTATTGTTTCTGTCCCATTCGCCGCGGCCATCCCAGTCTCCATCCGGAAGCATATTCCGGTTCAGGTCATCGGGGATGACACGGGCCTGGAGGGTGCCGGGGTTTTCGAGGGTGTTGGTTCCCCAGTCTCCATCATTATCGAGTCCCGCCAGTGCCAGCAGGTCGGCGGCGGTCGGGTGGGCGTTATCCAGCCCGGTGGGGAACCCCGGCATGATCAGATTCGGGTTGAGTTTCTGGCGATTATAATAATTGTCCGGACTGTTGGGGAAATCCTTGCGCTGGCGCGGTGATGACGAGCGGACAGTGATGAAACGCTCGATCAGCTCGAACACGGTCGGTGAGTCCGGAACTCCACTCAGAACCTTCAAAGGAAGCCCTTTTGAGTCCACCAGCAGATTGCCGAGCTCCTGGCGTGAGGCGAAGGGAGTATCCCGCGCTCCGGAGCTGTCTGTGAACGGGTTTTCCGGACGGTTTTCCGCGAGTTCATCGACAGCCGGATTGTCCGGGCTGCCGTTCTTATCGATCTCAAAGATGTTGTCGGTGATGCCATCATTGTCATCATCGACCCCATTCACCAGCAGAACCGCACGATTCGCACGGTTATCGAGGAGGTCGCTGCCGATGCCATCCCAGTAATCACCGGAATAGGTGGCCGGGATCTCATCCTCCTCATCGGTCAGGCCATCGAGATCGTCATCGATCTGGTTGAAGCGGGGGTCTCCCGAGCTTCCATAAGAGGCACTGGAAAGGCTGTTTTTGTTGTCATCGACTCCGCCGATGCCGGGAAGGCCATCCATCCCGCTCCGGTATCGGATGATTCCAGGAAAGTTCGATCCGCCGAATCCATGGACCAACTGGAATCCGAGGGTTTGGCCCAGGCATAAAGTCATAAAGGTTTCGAGGTCGATCTCTCCGGGATACAGGCCCTGATGGTAGACATGGGTTCCTCCCGGGCCGTTCTGATTGCCGGCGGTGTTGATATTGATCCGGCCTGTGCCTGGGTCGATGCCGGTATAATCGCCATCCTTGTCCCACCCAAGGAGAATGGCATTGACACGCGCATCGACTTTGTCGAGAAGGACATTGTCGCGGCGGTCGAGGCCATCCTCATCAGCGATTCCGTCTTCGTCATCGTCCTCTGCGGAAAAGTTTTTGTTATCGATGATCCCATCGAGGTTATCATCGACTCCAAAAAATCCAGGCTTGCCATCCATCGACAGATCGCCGGGGGGATCCTCATCGATCCCGAGCCGTGAAGCAAACAGGCGTGGATCGGCCTGGCCATTGAGCTGGCGGAACTCGAAGGATCCTCCATTGTGGATCCGGATCAGGGGAAGGGCGGGTGCTCCTTTGGGATAAAGCAGGTACTGATTGAAATTCCAGTTGCGGGCTTCAAAGACACTGCGCGGCTCCATTGGAGAGAGGATCCCGGAGGTCCCGATGTGCCAGGGGTCGATCAGGGAGACAAACGGGCGGATCTCATCGCCGGTATAGGGCAGCTGATCTGGCCCATACACAACCGCTTTGAATTCCTCGCCCAGCAGGCCAAGCCCGCTCGTTGTCACATCGCTGACAGTCATGCGGCGAGCCGCCTGGGTGGAAGTGGCCAGCTGGATGCGCACCTGCTGAACAAAGGCGGTCGCAAAAATCGCCAGAATCGTCAGAATCACCAGCACTGTGAGCATTGCAATGCCCCGTATTCGCTGATTTCTGCGAGTGGCTTCCATGAGAAGGTTCTTCCTATTGTCCATAAGGCTCCTCCCCCTTTCCAAAGGGTAGTGTGACACGCATCGAAACACGGACCGGTTCTTCTCTCACTCGCTGCTGATCCTGCACGAAGAGAGTGATCTCCAGCATCCGGGGGAGCCCATCGGTACGATCGACGGCGGAGGCAATGCGCTCCGCGGCACGGTTCTTTCCGGGTTGGTCTTTCAAGGCATTGGCCAGGCGTGTTCCCGGGATAACCGCCAGGTCATTGGGTTCGTTCGGAAAAATGTTGATTTCTGAGTTGAAGGGATAGGGATTGAGCGGGGAGTTCTCGAATGAAGAATCCCAGGAGAAAGCCTTGAAGGCATAAGGATTGAAAATCTGCGCGCCAAGGCCACTCACCAGAGTGTCCTGCAGATTCGAATTCTCCTCCCCGATGAGATAATCATAGTAATAGGCCCGGCAGTCAAAACCGAGAATGTTCAGCGCCATGACATCATAGAATTGAGAAATCCCAAGGGACTCATTCGAGTCGCGTCCCTGAGAATTGCTGGAGACCGCGCCGCTGGTGCGTGATTTTTCGCCCTGATCGGCCATGCCGCCGGTGGTGTCAAACCAGGGCATGAGAGGCCTCTGCTGGCCGGGGTAAGCGAGTGGCGCTGCAGTGTTATTGCCCATGGCATAATCGACCGAGACCGGGTAAATCCCATCCAGGCGCGGGGGTTGCAGCCCAGTGGCGGAAAAGAAGGCTGTGCGGCGCCACAGATCCCTCATGCTGACCGGGTCGATAGCATATCCGACCTCGATCTCGCGCCCATCCCGGAAGGAGACAAAATTGAGCATGTCCAGGGGATAGAAGATATCCTCATCGATGCCCTCATCGATCTCGCCATCTTTATCGTTATCGATCCCATCGGCCATGGCGTATCCCAGCAGCGGATGGACCGGCCCACCCTGTTCTCCATCGCCATCGTTGTCCATGCCATCGAAAGCTTCCTCATCGATCCTGCGGTCACCATCATCATCGATGCCATTGCCCCGGTATGGGATCAGCGAGCTGGCGGTGTTCGGATTCTTGTCCAGAGGGGGCCAGTTATTGATGATCAGCCTTCCCCGGCCATTGTTGGGCAAATTCAGGTCAGGAGGCGGCTGATTCGGGCTGGCGGCCTGGAGGAAACGAAGGTCCTGTTCATAGAGTTTGGCGGAGCGGAGTTCCTGGGCAATGAAGGCCAGTGTGGCCTGGGCATTGCGGTAGATATCGAATTTGGCGCTGGCGGCTTTGCGTGCTTCGGAGGCTGCCATCAGGGTGCTGAAAGCCATGGCGATCACCACTGAGAAGACGGCCACAGAGACCATCATTTCGACCATGGTGAAACCCGAAAGCAAGGCGGCAGGTGATTTTCTCATGATTATTCTTCCGGTAGTTGAATCACAGCGGAGGTTTTATACACCCGCCGGTAAGTGTCTTCATCGATTTTTCCATCGAAATCATTGTCGATTCCATCCAGGGCTTCTTCATCGATCCAGCCATCGCCATCGTTATCCTTGCGGTCCCCGCCCTGAAAGACATAGACCGTAACCAGACGGCCGAGCGGGGCGGGGTAAGCCCGCAGATCTTCATCGGTCAGCCCATCGCCATCATTGTCTGCGCCATCGAAGAATTCCTCGTCAACCGCGCTTTCATCGGCCTCATCGACCGCACCATCATCGTCATCATCAAATCCGGGAATGCCGCGGCGCAGAGCCGCATCCCCATCGCTGTCCACTCCATCCCCACCGAGGGGCACACGCCGGACAGTGACACGGAAGGAATATTCATCATTGGGGTATGGGAATGGAAGCGGCTGCCAGGGCACTGCGGCCGCCTGGCAGTCTTCATCGATCCGCCCATCGCCGTCATTGTCCATCCCGTCATAAATTTCCTCATCGATGCCCTCATCGATCTTCCCATTGCCATCATTATCAATGCCATCGGCCATCCTCTTTCCGGTGACTGGATCGACAGGGCTTCCTTTTTCCCCATCCCCATCGTCATCCAGGCCATTGCCCGGCAGGAGGGGGCGAAGGTGATAAGGATTGCCGGGATTTCCTCCCACACGCACCTGAGAGGCCAGACACAGATCCTCATCGGTGAGTCCATCCCCATCATCATCTCGCCCGTTGGAAATCTCTTCATCGATGCCGCGTTGCGGGTCATAGGCAAAATCCCCGTCCGGACGGTAAGCAGCCAGCGGGGAGTAACCAAACAGAGCGTTATAGACGTTTGGGTTGGTGAAAATCGAAGAATCCCCGGTATCATCCGGGATGCCATCATTGTCGGTATCCGGGGTGATGCCCTGCGGGAGTCCGGCGACCAGCAGAGCCTGGGACACATCCTGTTCGGCGACCCCATCGAAGTCCCTCAATCCCGATGAGGCCAGGGGGAGTGTCTTCCCATTGATGTCTCTGGCCAGCATGGGGAGCATCAACTGGAGCATGATGTCATCGATCCCATCGACACCATCATTGAAGCTCTGCACAGAGTGGAAAAACTTCTGGCGGTCTTTCCAGAAGAGCGGATTGTTCGGATTGAGGGTGCGGTCCGAGAAACGGTCATCATCCACGCCATTTCCCGGGAGTGAGAAGACAATGGTGTTTTTCAGACGGTACGGGCTGCCATCCTTATTGAGCAGCAGCCCCTCCGGGTAGGGGTTGTCCCCCTGCAAAAGCACCGGCCATGTGGATGGGGAAAGGCCCGGAATCCAGGGAAGCCCCCCCTGCGGGTGGGAACGGATGGCATCGAGGATGCTGTCGGCGAGCATGGCGGCACGCGGCTCAAATTCGATCGGCTCGCTTTTCTGCAGGGTCCTCTGCAGGACCGCCAGCATTCCCAGCAGGCCGAATGTCAGGACAGCCAGCGCGGCAAGGATTTCCACCAGGGAGAAAGCCTGTCTGGAAGAAGCCCGGGATGGGAACAGCCTGTGATGTATCCGCATGAATCAGATTCCTGCCTTGATATCGTCCGGCAACGGCAACCGTGGCCAGGGATCGAAAATCCCATAGTCAAAAGCGGCAACCATCCCGGTTATCCGGAGAAGGTACAGAGAGAGCACCTGCGAGCGGCCCGCATACTGGTGGTTTGGATCGGCATTGGGGCCAAAGAGATTCAGCAGTTCGCTTCTTGTCGAGGCCAGGCTGGCAGGATCTGTGTTGAGCGCGGCATCCCAGGCGGGAATCCCGATCGACTCGATCTTGCGGAGATAATCATAATCGGATGCCGGCGGGTCGACCCCGGCCATTCTGACTGTGGTTCCATCATACATGAAATGCAGGACTGGATTTTTGATGACCGGACGGTCCCCATCGGGAGGACGCAGCTGATCGGATTTTCGAGTGCGCCCCTGAATGGTGGTGATCTGCCCGTCTGCAGAAAAGACGAATGAAATGAAGTAGGAGAAGGTGTTGTCGGAGTTGACCCGGGCTTCGGTGGGGTTGCGTGGAATGATCATTCCTCCATCGATATCGACCAGGGTCACCCCGGCAGGCAGGCTCTGGGCCTCATCGAGAGGCTCTGTGTAGTTGCCCTCCCAGGTGTTCAGGGAATCATTCTTTTTCCTTTCAACCCAATAATCGACTTTGGGCTGCCCTTCATAGATCACACCCAGCTTGGCATTTCCCAGGTTGGGATAAGTCACACGCAGGACCACGCGGCGTTCACGGCTGGTGGCCAGTGCGGCGGTCTGAGTCGCGCGGAACAGCGATTCAATGCCACTGATGGCACTCTGGCGGCGCGCGTTGGTAACCATGTTGGCCACACTGACGCCAACTATGGAGACCAGGAGCAGGATGACGGCAAACACCGCAAGGACCTCGATGATCGTAAAGGCTTTTTTTCCAGTATGAATCGACGCCATGGATCCGTTTCCTTTTGCGGGCAACCGGGGGAGGATTTCCCTCCAGGGTTACAAGGGGGCGGTCAAGCACCCTTGCATGCTGCTGAGGCGCTCGAAGGGAGTTCCCCATCCGTGTGGGTATTTCGTTTTCGTTTGCACCCAGGCCCGTCAGTCAAACACAGTATAGGAAGGGGAAGAGCTTAGCGTCAACCAAGCCTTTGCGATAAAACACAGCCCGGCAGGAAGGGCTGGATCCGGCCGGTTATGCCGGTTATAACGGTGAGAGGGGGTGAAAGCACGGTTCGATTGCGCTAATTTCAAACCCATTCCGCCAGGTTGCGGACCACTTTCCCTCGAAATAAACTGAAAAAGGACTGTATTATGGACTCATTCGGATCCCATGGCGTGTTGAAGTTAAATGGCCACGAATACCGCATCGCACGCCTTCAGGCCCTCGAAAAGCAGGGGTACAACCTCGATCGCCTCCCATTTTCGCTGAAAATTCTGCTGGAGAACCTCCTGCGCTGTGAGGATGGACATACTGTAACCACCACAGAGATCGAGGCCCTGGCGAAATGGGATCCCAAAGCCGAACCGGACCGTGAAATCGCATTCATGCCTGGAAGGGTCCTGCTGCAGGACTTTACCGGTGTGCCGGCGGTGGTCGACCTGGCGGCGATGCGCGATGCCATGCTTCAGCTGGGGGGTGACCCGAAAAAGATCAATCCGCTCCTGCCCGCCGAGCTGGTCATCGATCACTCGGTGCAGGTGGATGCCTTCGGAAATTCCCTGGCGCTGGATCTGAATGCCGGGCTGGAATTCTCCCGCAACAGGGAGCGTTACTCCTTCCTGCGCTGGGGCCAGAATGCCTTCCGCAACTTCCGGGTGGTGCCCCCAGACACCGGCATTGTGCATCAGGTGAACCTCGAATACCTCGCCCGGGTGGTCATGGTCGGAGAGAATCATGCCGATGCCCCGTGGGCGTACCCGGACTCGCTGGTGGGAACCGATTCCCATACCACGATGATCAATGGCCTGGGAGTTCTGGGGTGGGGAGTGGGAGGAATCGAAGCGGAAGCCGCCATGCTCGGACAACCGCTTTCGATGCTCATCCCGCAGGTCATCGGGTTCTGCCTGAAAGGCCGCCTGCCTGAAGGAACCACCGCAACCGACCTGGTCCTGCATGTCACCCAGATTCTTCGCAAGAAAGGGGTGGTCGGGAAGTTTGTTGAGTTTTTCGGGCCGGGTCTGGCGGAGCTGCGTCTGGCGGATCGGGCCACAATCGGGAATATGGCTCCGGAATATGGAGCGACCTGCGGAATATTCCCGGTCGATGAGGTCACTCTGTCCTATCTTCGTTTCAGCGGGCGCTCCGAAGAGCAGGTCCGCCTGGTCGAAACCTACATGAAAGAACAGGGGCTGTTCCGCACCGCTTCGTCACCCATTGCCGATTATTCCGATATTGTCGAGCTGGATCTTTCGGGAGTCGAACCGAGCCTGGCAGGCCCGAAACGCCCCCAGGATCGTGTCAATCTCCCCGGGGTCAGAACTTCCTTCCTGGCGCATCATGCCAGCTTGCGGCAAACGGCCGGGGCGGATGGTTCCAGTCCGGCAGCAGCCTTGAATGAAAAAGCAGTCACGCTGGATGGGGAACATGCGGTCATACGGGATGGGGCTGTGGCGATCGCAGCCATCACCAGCTGCACGAATACTTCGAATCCCTCGGTTTTGATTGCAGCCGGGCTGCTCGCGGAAAAGGCGGTCGAAAAAGGGCTGTCACGCAAGCCCTGGGTGAAAACCAGCCTCGCTCCAGGGTCGCTGGTGGTCACTGAATATCTCAAAGAGGCCGGCCTGCTTGAACCGCTCGAGAAGCTCGGCTTTTACCTGGTGGGATATGGCTGCACCACCTGCATCGGGAACAGCGGCCCGCTTCCGGAGCCGGTGGCCCAGGCAATCGATGAAAAGGATCTGGTGGTGGCTTCGGTGTTATCGGGGAACCGGAATTTTGAAGGGCGAGTCCATGCGCAGGTGCGCGCCAACTACCTCGCCTCTCCTCCGCTGGTGGTCGCTTATGCCCTGGCTGGCAAAGTCGATATCGATCTCAGCAGCGAACCCCTCGGCCTGGGGTATGGCGGCAAGCCGGTCTATCTCAAAGATATCTGGCCTTCCCAGCGTGAAATCGAGGAAAAGATCCAGAAGTGCATCCATTCGGCCATGTTTCGCACCACCTATGCGGATGTGTTCAAGGGCGATGAACGCTGGCGGAGCCTGGCGGTCCCCGAGGGAGATACTTTTTCCTGGGATCCAAAATCAACCTATGTGAAACGTCCGCCATTCTTCGAAAACCTGTCGAAAGACCCCCAGCCTGTCTGCGATATAGAGAAAGCCCGTGCGCTGGCGGTCCTGGGTGACAGCATTACGACCGATCACATCTCACCCGCCGGTTCGATCAAGCCCACCAGTCCGGCTGGAAAGTACCTGCAATCCCTGGGGGTCGCCCCGGCTGATTTCAACTCACTCGGCTCCCGCCGTGGGAACCATGAAGTCATGATGCGCGGCACTTTCGCCAACATCCGTTTGCGCAACCAGATGGTGCCGGGGGTGGAAGGCGGATTTGCCCTTCACCTGCCGGACCAGGCTCAGATGTCCATTTACGATGCCGCCATGAAGTACCGTGAAGAGGGGGTGCCTCTGGTGATTCTGGCCGGAAAGGAATATGGCGCAGGATCCTCGAGGGACTGGGCCGCCAAGGGGCCATGCCTGCTCGGCATCCGGGCTGCAATCGCCGAGAGTTTCGAACGCATCCACCGCAGCAACCTGGTCGGCATGGGGGTGGTTCCTCTCCAGTTTGAATCCGGGGAGACTGTTGCCAGCCTGGGACTTACCGGACACGAGCTGTTCGATATCCTGGGACTGGCCGAAGCAATTGAATCCAACTTCGCCAATGGCCGCCAACTCAAGGTCCGTGCGACACGTCCGGACAACTCGGTCATCGAATTTTCAGTGACAGCCCGGATCGACACTCCCAAGGAAATTCAGTATTACCGCCATGGCGGCATTCTTCCCTATGTTCTCAGGAAGCTGCTGGAACCCTGAAGGCGAGAGATATCGGGAAATGGGCCGGAAGGATCTGCAGAGGATATCCCGGCTCATTTTTTGACAATTGTTCCCCTGCGAAGCCTCCCCCGGGAGTAGCCCGTTTGCCCTTGAAAGAGTAGGCTTTCCCCAGAAGTTGTTGTAAAGGAGGTTTGTCATGCCCCGCGGAATGCTGGCCCTTCTCTTTGCAGGAGGAATGATGCTGGGAGTCTCCCTGTCGGGCCATGCCCGGGAGAGCCGCCTCGAAATCCAGGCCGACCAGGCCACTGTCGGGATGGGGAGAACTGTCGTGGTCACAGCGGCGCTGCAGGATGGAGCAGGCACACCTCTGGCCAATCAGCTGGTCAGGCCCTATGTCAATGGCCTGCGCTGGGGTTCCGAGGAACGAACCGATGCCAGTGGCGGCGCGCAGTTCTCGATCCCGCTCCCGAATCCGGGCGAATGCACAATCCAGCTCGAATCGGTCCTGGCTTTGACTCCCTCGCGTGCCCGGTGGATCTGGGCTGCGGAGCCTGCTGACAGGCAAACCCTCTATTTCGTCCATCCATTTGAGGTTCAGGGAGAGGTGCATTCGGCCACTCTCCATATCACCTGCGATGATTCCTATGAAGCCTTTCTCAATGGCCGGCCACTCAGCCAGGGGCAGAATTTCCAGCAGGTGCAGAAGGTGGCCGGGCTCGAAAAACAACTGGTTCAAGGAACAAACCATCTGGCAATCCAGTCAACCAATGCCACAGGGCCTGCCGGTCTGCTTGTCCAGATGGATATCGAACAGCCCTCCCACACCTGGAGCCTCACCTCTGATGGATCCTGGAAATATTTCTCCGAGGCTCCGACAGGCTGGCCGGGAGAAATCGCTGCGGGTGGGCAACCAGTGACCGCTCTGGCTGCTGTGGGAGGAGGAATCTGGGGTGGCTATAACCTGGACTGGCCGGGATTAACTGCAGATGGCCCATTCGCGGTCGGTAAGCCGCTCCCCACGGGAGATGCAGTCCGTCCGGGTGCAATTCTTTCAAATATCCTCAAGGTTACGGTCACTCCGCGAACCATTGAAATGCCGATTGATGCCGGCCACCTGGTGGGAATCGAGTGGGAGCCTTGGTTTACACCCCTCAATATCCGCTGGCAGACCGCCCAGGGCCAGCCTGTAGTGGGCTACTATGATTCATATAACAGGGATGTCATCCGGCAGCACTGCATCTGGATGGCGGAAGCCGGGATCAACTTCCTTGTCGTCGACTGGACCAACAATCTGTGGGGCAAACAGAGCTGGGAAGAGCGGAACCCCGATGTGGATGAGCTGATCAAGGCCACACGAATCACACTGGAAACCTATGCCCAGCTCTCCAAAGAAGGTATTCCAGTTCCCGTGTTGTGCCTGCTGCCCGGATTGGACAATGGCCCGCACACCACCATGAAGGCCATTAATGAACAGCTTCGCTGGGTGTATGAAAACCTTGTAAAACCGGAAGAGTTCCGGCCGCTCTGGCTGGAGCACTTCGGAAAGCCATTGATCATCGTATTCAATGGTGGCGGGCCACGGGTGCGCGAAAACCAGGAACCGGTGGATGAGAGCCTGTTCACTGTGCGCTGGATGAGCAGCCAGATGCAGGCCACCCGGCTGCATGAGAAAGGTTACTGGTCCTGGATGGATGGGGTTTCCGATCCTCTGCCGGCTTATTTTGATGGTAAAGCCGAGGCGCTGACTGTGACTCCGGCTTTCTTCGGAGATGGTGGCTGGCTGTATCCGCAGGCGAGAGGGCGGCGCGGCGGGGCGACCTTCATGGAGACATTCAAAACAGCCCTCCGGGAACGCCCACGCTTTCTGTTAATCAACCAGTGGAATGAATTTGCCGGCCAGCCTGAAGGAGGCGGTTATGGCCCGAAGAAGGACATATTTCTGGACTGCTACAATATTCCCTTCAGCAATGATATCGAGCCGGTATCGGTTTCCTCCGAGGCCTACCGAAGCAAAGGCGGGTATGGCTACTTCTACCTCAATCTGATGCGGGCGCTGATCGGCCTCTACCATGAGAAGCAGCCTGAATCGACCCTGGTGGCTCTGGCCAATCCGGAAGACGATGCCGAGATCAACAGCAGCGAGATTGAAGTCTCATGGACTTATATCGGGAAAGAGCCGCAATCCTGGTCCCTGTTTCTTGATGGGAGGGAGCTGGTCAAAGAGACCCAATCATCCTCCGCCAAGGTCAGCCTGGAAGCCCTGCCACCAGGCAGCCATGAACTCAAACTGGTCGCGCATGGCACCCGGACACGCTTCCTGCTCTCCCGGATCCGGGAAGATATTCCACTGGAACAGCCGGTGGAGGCCAGCGCAACAAAGATCATACAGGTGGTAAGGTAACAGATGAGTCTTCCATGGGTTGGATATGTCGCCGCAATGCGGAGGTGCTGCTGAATGAGCGGGCCAGCCATAAAAAAACTGAAGTATTTTTCCGGCAACGAGTGGATCGAATCTACAAGCGAAGAATCGATCCCTCTTTTCAATCCGAGCCTGGGACAGCAGATCGCTGAAGCCCCCTGCCTCACTGCAGCGGAACTCGATGCGGTGATTGAGTCAGCGGCCGCTGCATTTTCCTCCTGGAGTGCGACACCCGCGCCATCACGTGTGCAGCACCTGTTCCGTTTCAAGCACCTGCTCGAACAGCATCGCGACGAACTGGCCTGTCTTGTCGCCACAGAAATGGGAAAGACATTGGCGGAAGCGGCGGGTGAACTTGACCGCGGGATCGAGATTGTCGAGTACGCCTGCGGAATCCCCTCTCATCTGATGGGTGAAACGCTTGAAAATGTTTCACGGGATGTGGATGTCACCACCTGGCGTGTTCCCATCGGTGCATTCGCCGGCATTGTTCCCTTCAACTTCCCGCTCATGATCCCGCTCTGGATGATGCCTGTCGCTGTTGCCTGCGGAAACACCTTCATCCTCAAAGCGGCCAACCAGGTGCCACAGTCGGCGATGCGCCTGATGGATCTGGTTAAAGATTCCGGATTTCCGCCCGGTGTCGTCAATCTGGTCACCTGTTCGAACGATGCAGCGTCCCGCCTGATCGAGCATCCCGATGTCCGTGGGGTCTCCTTTGTGGGATCCACCCGTGTCGCACAAAAGGTCTATCAGACTGCGGCGCAGCATGGCAAACGGGTGCAGGCGCTGGCTCAGGCAAAAAATCACTGCCTGGTGCTGCCGGACTGCGCGCTTGATCGGACTGTTCAGGCCATCGTGAATGCCGCATTCGGCTGCTGCGGCCAGCGTTGCATGGCCCTGCCGGTTGTCGTCGCCCATCAGGCCATCGCGGATGAGCTGGTGGCCCGGATTTTTTCAGCTGCCTCATCCATTCGTGTCGGCAATGCGCTGGACCCTGAGACCCAGATGGGCCCGCTGGTTACAAAAGAGCATCTCGCACGGGTCACGGCTTATATCCAGAAGGGAGTCGAGGAGGGAGCCTCGCTGCTGCTGGATGGGCGCAACCCCAGAGTCTCTGCTCACCCGGAAGGTTTTTATCTCGGTCCGACTGTATTTGACCAGGTCACCAGCGGCATGGTCATCGGCAGGGAGGAGATCTTTGGCCCTGTGCTGTGCATCAGGCGCGCAGAAGATTTCGAAGAAGGCATGTCCATAATCAATTCCAGCGAGTTCGGGAATGGCGCCTCGATATTCACCAGCAGCGGTTATCATGCACGCGATTTTTCACATCGCGTGCAGGCGGGCATGGTGGGCATCAATGTCGCTATTCCGGTGCCGGTCGGGTACTTCTCATTCACTGGCTGGAAAAAATCCTTCTTCGGGGATCTGCACAGCCATGGCCGGGATGGGGTCCTGTTTTATACCGAAAAGAAATCCGTGACTCAGAGATGGTTTGAAGACAAAGACCATCGTGCAGCGCAGATCGGCACCTGGGATTAAGCATCCCTCTGCCAGTCCAATTTCGGAAGTGCCGACGGCGGGTTGATCCTGACACATCGAGGCAGGCATGGCTTCTTCATTCTTCAATAACGAGACATGATGATCAAGGGCCGTCTATCATCCATACTGCTGGGACTGCTGTCCGCGTCGGTTGTGGTGCTGCTGGCCGAGGCCGGGTTGAGATTGTGCGGTTATCCTGCCGGAACATTTGACCCGATCATGCCCTCCACACAGGGGCTATACCTGCCCGACACCACACTCCAGATGCGCTGGGGGCCTGTCCCTTATACCATTGCGACAAATTCGCTCGGGCTGCGCGGGTCTGAGATCCAGCAACCCAAAACCCCGGGGACTTTCAGGATTGTCGCTGTGGGCGATTCGATTACCGATGGTTTCTTTGTGGATAACAGCGACACCTGGGAAAGTGTCCTGCAGGAACGGCTCAAATCCGGATTTCCATTCCCGGTCGATGTCGTCAACTGCGCCCATGGCGGCGGATCGATCGACAAAGAACTCTCCCTGCTGAAACAACCGGGGATCACACTGGATCCAGACCTTGTGGTCCTGACTTTTGTCAGCAACGACATCTATGAAATCGTCAAGTTGCTGGCCCGGAAGAAGGGAGATGGTGCCGCTGCCTCCGAGTGGCAACCACCCTTTTCGCTCAGCGCCTTCTTATTGACCCATACCGCAATCGGGGAAGCCAGCCTCGACACCCTGCTGCGGATCCGGTTCCGGACTTACCGCAAAAGTGACCCGAATCACACGGAGGGTGAATCCGATCCACGTTACAACATTCCCGGCGGGGACCAGTTCGAGGAGAACGTGAAGCTGTTCATGGAAAAATACGCCAGGCTGGATGGGCTGGTCCTGGTTGACTCATTCCATCCGAAAGTCCAGCAGGCGATCGATTACTACAAAGAGCGCCTGGTTGAATTCAAATCCATCTGTGACCAGCAGGGTTGCCGCCTGCTGTTTGTTTATTTTCCCGCATACCCGCAGGTTTACCAGGCGAATCCCCCGCTGCGGATCAATCAGGCATTGAATACGATGTGTGAGGAAACATCGATCGACTTTCTCGACCTGACTGAGGGATTCCGCAAGCACAGTGCCGGGCGAGTCCTCCATCTGGCGCCTCTTGATTTTCACCCGAACCCGGAAGGAAACCGGCTTTTCGCGGAGCTGCTCGAGCAGCATCTGCTGCCCATTGTCGCAAACCACACTTCACAACCTGAACCGGACACACACTCTGTAAGCGAACCCAAAAACTGATGGCTACCACCTCACAACATGAATCAAAATCCGCCATGCAATCCATCTGGATCGTGAGGGGATCTGTCGCAGCCGCCGCCATCGCAAGCCTGGCCATTTATTTATCGACAACACTGCCCGCTCTGGGAAAAACCGATTTCGATGACGCCTACATGTTCCTGCGTTACGCCAGGCATTATCTTGCTTCCGGGGAGTTTTCCTGGAATCTGGGAGAAGGCCCGGCTTATGGCATGACCAGCCTGCTGCATCTTTTCGCAGTAACAGCGCTGCGCGGGGCCACCGCCCTGGAGGATCCGCTCATTCTGACCGGCCTGTCCTTTGCTGCCGGCCTGCTGGCGCTGATGGTGCTTCTGGCAGCCGGCTTCCGGCTCTGCAATCGCAGCGGTCTGTGGCTTCCCCTTCTGCTTGTCCCAATCCTGCTTTGCAGCCGGATATACCCTTTCCACAGCCTCACAGGCATGGAGACAACCACCTCGCTGCTGATAAACTCCCTGCTGGTTCTCGTGATGGCCTGGCATCCGGGACGGTTTGGAAAATGGCAAATGATCGGCTGCCTCGTGGCTTCCTATCTTGCCTGCCTGGCGCGCCCCGACAATGGCCTGTATGCCCTGCTGGTTCCACCCCTGTTTTATTGTGCCTGCGATTCGAGAAACAGAAAACCGGCACTGATCTATACCGGGTTGTTCCTCGCACTGCTTGGCATTGATGCGATCCTGAAAAAATGGCTGCTCGGCGAATTTGTCCCTCTTCCGGTTTATGCCAAATCAAGCGGTTTTTATCGAGGCTATCTGGGAAGCGACAAATGGAATGCCGCCACTTTCACATTTCAGTTTCTGCGTGACTGCCTCCCATTCCTGCTGCTCATCCTCGGCCTGGCAAACCGTGACATTCTGCGGCATCTCTTGGCCCTGTTATTTCCGATGATCCTGACCTTCGGTTACTACAGCACAGTCAACCAGATCATGGGATGGAATGCACGCTACTACTTCCCTTCTCTGCCATTCGTCATTCTGGGTGCATTTCTGGCCCTGCGTTCTTTTGAAGAAAAATCATTTCAGCCCAGGCCATGCTGCGCGGAGTTCTGGCCGGCAAGGCTGGTGGGCATGGCGCTGCTTCTGGTCCTGTCGCTATCCCCATCCATCGAAACTGTAGTTTCAGATTGCTGGCGGACCCGGGTCGCTGAATCAACTGTTAAATATGAACCCAGGACGCAGTGGAAGATTGAAGCAGCCGAACCACTGCCCCGCCTTGGGTGGGTGCGTGCGATTCATGAAGTCGATGCCCTGCTGGGCGAACTCCCCGGCGAGGTTATGGTGGCGGCATCAGAAAATGGTTTCATCGGCTCAAGGCATCCCACAAAAAAAATCATCGATCTGGCAGGCCTCAATGACCGTCAGATTGCCCATGAGGGTTTCTCTGCCCAGGCACTTTTCACGAAGAATCCCGACATCCTCTGGCTGCCTCCGCCGGATTATTCGTATGCAGTCAGTGAAATCCTCGATGCCGCCGAATTTCACGCAAACTATGATTATTTTCCAGGCGCCTTCGATTATGGCCTGGCTTTGCGGAAGAACTCGAAGGCATACCCACTTGCTGCCGAGGCCCTCAGGCAGGCCTTCATAAAGCTTTACCCTGGCCGCGACCCGCTCAGATATCAAGCCAGAACCCTGCCAGGTTGAGGCGCAGGCAACAGCCGGTTCTGTAACCTGACCCACAGAAGCATCTTAAGAAACAATTTCAAATTATTTTCTTGACAGGGATCACCCGGAGTTTCAAAGTGACAATCAGAACAGCTCTCCAGATGTTTTCAGGCAGGAGGTCGGGGATATGAGAACCAAGCCCATCAGATGCAGCCAGTCAGGCGGTTTCACACTGATCGAGCTCCTGATTGTTATTGCAATCATTCTGATTCTGATTTCGATTGCGCTCCCAAATTTCATGGAAGCCCAGGTTCGTGCACGGCTGACCAACACCCGGGGATGCCTGCAGGCCTACCGGGTAGCCAATGAAGCCTACCAGGCTGACTTCAGAACCTACATTCCCGATGTGGATGGCGGGGAAATTGAACCCACCACCAAACGCAGCTGGGCCTCCCTGTGGGCCAGGGGACGAAAAATCAACTGCGACATGGTGGGCGAGTTATGCTCGTTTGCCATGCTGACAACACCGATCCAGTATATAAAGCAGCTCTGTTACGATCCCTTTCTGGCTCAGCAGAAGGACCCGCGCATCAGCAAACCTTACTCACTGCCTGAATACACCTCCTATCTGTCCGGATCGAAGCAGCGCAAGATGTGGGCGGAACAGTATGGCCTGCGTTATTCCATTTTGAGCCGCGGCCCTGATCTGGATATCGATGTCGGCAGCTATGACCACCTGTGGTGGTATCTGGGAGCGCATATTCACCACAGCATGGGCTTCCCGGTCATCTATTCAGCCACCAATGGGACCTATTCGAGCGGGGATATGGTGGTCTCCAATCGAGGACACGAAGGCCCTTGAAACATCCCGGACCGGGGGTTTTCACGGGCGCCGGGGAGTTTTCACGGGGCGTTGAGGGTTTTCCAGGGCTCCGGGAGATTCCGGGGCGCCATGAATGTCGCCCCTACAGCAGGCTCTTCCACTCTCACTCCACCTCCATCGTCTTTCCCACTCCCTTCATCGCCAGCCCCGCTCTTTCCATCGTTTTTCCCAATCCCTCAGTCGTCTTTCCCACTCCCTCCATCGTCTTTCCCGCGAAAGCGGGAATCCAGAAAGTGGGTGAGGGACCATGGATCCCCGCTTTCGCGGGGATGACGGAGAGGGGGAGGCCGGGGGCCGGAGATGACGCCGCATGTGTTTTCCAAGGGCGATGGAAGATCCGGGTACCATTATTTCCGGGTTGCCATGGGTTCCTGGGCAATCGATTTATTTTCCCTCTCATGCCGGCTTGATGGACGAGTGGCAGGCAATCCCTTGCGTCCGGGGTTCCTTTATTGAGGAGTGACACGCAGGAGGTTGTCGTAATACGCCCGGACCCGTTCGCGCCATTCGGGCGACACCTCTTCCAGGTTTCTGCGCAGAAGCCGTGCGAGAGCATCAGGCTCCCCGGGTTCGATGGACTCCGGTGGTTCGGCAACCTCTCCTTCAGGATTGTCACCTTCGGCACGAAGGGCTTTGCGTTTCTTTTTAAAGCCCTTCTGATGCATCGATTTTTCGGCATCGAGGAGCCGCTGTTCGATCTTCATCTGAAGGTCGGTGACACGGTCATTGAGGCGGTTCTGCTCAAGCTCCTTTTCAACTTCCTGCATCATCTCACCCGCTCCTTCGAGTGAGCCGGTTCTGCCTTTGGCATTCTTATACTGCTGTTCCAGTTCCTGCAGCTGGCGGCGGATATTGCGCTGCTGTTCAGCCATTTTCTGGAGCTGATCCCCGGCTCCCTTCTGGCCTGGCTTGCCATCCTGGCCCGGGGTTTCCTGCTGGCCTTCTGATTTCCCCTCGCCATCCTGCTGCTGGCCTCCTTCCTGGTTGGGCAGGCGGCTGTTCTGGTTTCCTTCCTGCATCTGCTCCTTGAGGCTCTTGCTGTCCTGATTCAGTTTCTTCTGCTCGGAGAGCATCTTTTTGAGATCCCGGAAGTAACTTTCCAGGCTGGAACTCGAGCTGCTCGACTGGGATTGAGACTGATTGAGTGATTCCAGCAGCCGTTCGATCGCCAGGTTGACCAGGCCCAGAGCCTGGTGGGAACGCACACTGACAGTCATCGGAGAGGACTCTTCCATGATCCGTGTGTTTTCCTGCCAGTTGCGTGCAGCCTGGTCGAAATGCTTCACCACCGTGTAATCCGCGAAGGGATTCTTCTCTGAAAGCGTTTTGAAATCGGATGAAAGCCGAAGCGCTTCCTGGCGGAAAAAACCCATCTCCCGCCCGAGGCGGCTCATGCTGTCAGGATTGGGCCAGGTGGGTAGAGACCGGTAACGCCCGGCTTCCCTGTCATTGTTTTCACTTTCCTCTGAAAGGATAAAGGATCTTTCGAGGACCACTTTCATCTGTTCGATCTGCTGCTCCATATCCTGCCCGCCACAGCAGCCGCCAAGTCCCGAAGCGATGCGATCCAGATCCTTTTTGGCTTTTGATTGCTTTTTGCAGGCCTTATTGAGGTTGCCCTCCTTGAGGCTCGACTGGGCAGAGCGCTGGTTCTCGCCAACCGAACTGGCTTCTCTGGATTCAGATACCTGCTTCAAGCCGGGGGACATTTCGCTTTTCTGCTCATTCGCTTTTTCCTGAAGGCGTTTCAGCTCATCGAGCAGGGCTTCGGTTTCTTTTGCGAGCTGCTCCTGGCGGTCCGCGAGCATCTTTTCCTGCTCAGCGAACTGGCTGCCCTCTTGAGAGGGGGTGGATTCGGGAGGCACAGAACCATTCTCAGGAGACTGGCCGTTTTCAGATGGAGACTCAGCAGAGGCCTGCTCAGAAGCCTGCTCGGGGGTTTGTCCGGAAGACTGCTCACCACTCTTCTCCGGTTTCTGTTCAGCCTCAGGGGCTTCTGTTGGGGGTTGCTGCCCCTGGCTGGCTTCAGCCAGTTGCGGCTCACCTTTTTCTTCGATCTGTTTTTTGACTTCTTCGATCAGACGGTCGATCTGATCCTCCAGCTTTTCCGGAGCAGCTTCAGTCTCGGCCAGTTCCGACTCCAGTTCGGACTCCGGGGTGGCCGATGCGGGATCTTTTTCCTGCTGAAGTTCCTGGGTGGCTTTCTTGAGTTCTTCCTGAAGGTCAGCAAGTTTTTCAGCCTGTTCTTTGAGGGCTTCGGCTTCATGCTCCAGCCACATGTTCTGAAGCAGGGAGAGCTGGCGGTCGAGCTGTTTTTCAAACTCCGCCAGATTCATCTCGGTCTTTTCCATGTCCTCCGGGCGGAGTTCATTTTTTTCAAGTTCTTTCAGGGTCTCCTGGAGATCCTTGAGAATCTGTTTGGCTTCCTCGGAGAGGAGTTGGTCGAGCAGATCCTGAACCTGCTCAAATTTCTGCAGGGTGCGCAGGGAGATGTCATTCTGCTCTTCGAGGCGTTTCAAGGATTCCTCAAACTGCCGGGCCACATCGGCGATTTTCTTCTGGACATCCTCCTGCCGCTTGATGGTTTCCTCGAGCTTCTTCTGGCTTTCCCACTGGCTCTCTCCGGCCATCTTGTCTTTGCGGTTGATCTCGATATCTTCCCGCATCTCTTTGAACTGGCGGCTGATTTCCTTCTGGTCTTCGATGAGATCCTGGAAGTTGTCCGCGGTCCGGGCGCGCATGGAAGCCTTCTCATCCATGGTCTCCTCGACAGTGGGGAAACGTACTCCATAAGTCTCACTTCTCCCGATAACCCCCGGCCGATCCGGGCCGCGCCAGTCGCGCACTTCGATCCAGTAGCTGACCCGGTCTCCAGGCCAGAGGCCTGAAGTTGCCAGATCCAGGAGCGGAGAGGCAAGCACAGTCGAGGCTGAGGGAATCTGGGAGCCTGCCTTCAGCAGGGCCTGCCTGGTTTCGGCTGAGGTGGCTGAGGTGGCTGAGGTGGCATCCGCTTCGGTTTCGACCCGATGAACCAGCCAGGCTTCGCTCACAGCGACATCATCCCGCAGAAGCACCTGGAGAGGGACGCGCAGATCAGGCCCAAGGATGGACTCACGGCTCGGGGATAAAATCTGCGCGCTGGGGATGGCATCCGGATATGCAAACAAAGCCAGGTCAGCGGTCTGAGTTTTCTGATCAAAGGTGTCTCTCAACTGAAGGCGCAGCCTGCTGTTTTCCACCATCTGAAGGGTGGTGGCCAGTGTTTTGCCATGACACTCAAGCGGCAGGCTGGACAGTAACGTTCCAGTTTCAGAAAGCAGCTGGGCTTCCGCCTGGGACAGGTCATTATTGGTTGTCCAGGAAAAGACCGCCATCGAGCCGGACATTGCCTCGATGCGCGCCGGGGATGTGTATGTCTGCTTCTCCCGCCGGGTGTAAGCGGGTGGAGTAACCACAACCCGGGCATTTTCAATCGCCGGTGGATACACCGGATGGATGGTGCAGGCATTGGATTTTCCCCCATCGGCGACCAGGCTGACCTGCATTTCCCCGGAGATCTTGAGGCGCAGCGGCTGTGGGGGTGCGCTGCCTCCATCTTCATGCGGGGCAAGACTGCCGGCACTGCGCCAGGGCCTCCCTTTTTCCCGTATGAGGAGCATGACCGAAGAGTGGCCATCCAGCTGCCCGGCTGAACAGAGCGGGTAACGCGAATCCGTTGCGGATGGAATCACCAGTTCCTGGTTCAGTGGAACCTGGAGAGAAAGAGGAAGCTGAATGGCCGCAATTCCTGCCTGGCTGGGGAGGCCCTCCTCGATGAATGCCTGCCGGGCAGCCTGCCGGAGAGAGGCGCCATCAGCCACCACCAGAACAGCGAGAAGCACCAGGCCGCCAGCCGCACACAAGGCCGGGCGTCGATGGGCAGGCCAGGTGAGGCCAAGGGCTGGCCAGTCTGGTTCCGGGAGATGCTCCACACTGTTTTTGAGTGCGGCGATCAGATCCTGCGAAAATCCATATCTGTGGACTTCCGGCATGTTCCGTTGAAGATAATCCAGTGTGGAGAGGTCATTGTGGTAAGCGGGTGTTGCATCTTCGATGAAACGGCACAAGTGGTGGAAAGATTGAAAGGCCTTGAGCAGATCCCGCAGTTTGAGAACCAGAAAAGCCACTCCGACCACCAGCCAGCCCAGCACCAGTGATTTCATGGCGGTTATCGACACACCCAGCTTATTCAACAGCCACAAGCTGAGGAGGGTGGCCGACAGCAAACCCGCCAGCCCGGCGCAGATATCCAGAAGGCTCCACCCAACGATGCGGTGGCGTGTTTTTCGAATCAGATGACGCATTATTCAGTTCCTCGTGAAACAAGTTCGATCAGTCTGGAATCGGAGACAATCCATAACCCCACCTCATTGTGGGCTGATTTTTCTCCGGGCAAAAGGACCGGGACCCCATTGAATACCTTTTTAAAGGATAAATCCTCCATGGCCTTGCGGAATTGAGCAGCATCTTCACCGGTATCCCAGACTGTCCGCCAGCAAAGGGCACTGGCTCCTTCCCGGCTGCGGAAGAGGGCATAACGGTCCCCATCCCAGCCGGCCGCGATATCTCGAGCCTCGAGCGGTGAGAGAGGGTCGATCAACAGGGCCTGAATCATGCCTTCTCCCAGTGTGTTTTCCCGGGCCAGCTCCCAATCCGGGCCGAAAGCCTCCAGGAATTTCTTCGAATCAATCTTCACCTCGACCGGATCATCACGCTGTCCCAGGTATTTCTCCGGATGGAGAACCTGCTCGGTCGAAAGAGGTGGATTCTTATAGAGATAATTGACAACTTCCCAGTCCGGCCGGTCGGTGAGTGGACCGGGAGCCTGCCTTGGAACCAGGGATCCATTTTCAATCCTGCCTGTCCGCATAATCTCACGGAGGAAATTCTCACCGGCCAGATAAGGAAGCATGAGTGAGGACTGGATCAGGGCCGGGGAGGAGGCGAAGGTATCCTGATCCACAAGCAGGCCCGCCAGGCCGGTTCCCAGAAGCCCGCCAATACCGAGATCCTTTCCATACAGGATCATGGCGATGGTGGCATCCCCCTCCACCACAGAAAGAGCCGCCTGAGCCTTATCGTCATTACTGGAGTCCTCGATGGGGAGCTCGAGCAGGTGGAAATGCTGGTCTGTCAGAGCATGAGTGAGTTCATGAGCCAGGATCATGCCTGCCAGGCCTGTTTTCAGGCTCAGGCTGCCGATGACATACATTTTGCCTGTGTGCGGGTCATACAGCCCGCCTGCCTGCTCATTGAGCAGATCCCGGAACAGGCCCTGCAGATCGACCTCTCTCGAAAATGCGCCCAGCATCGCCAGGCTGTCACGCAGGGATTGCCATTCCTGCGGGGTGTACTGGCGTGAAAGCTCGGATTCAAGAAATGCATCGAGTGATGCCTCATTCAGGCGTTCGAATACAATCGGTGTTTTGAACTTGAGACCACGGATTTCTTCAGTGCGCTTGACCAGCACTTCATAGCCCTCTTCAGCTACGACCGGCCAGAGAGTCACGCACAGGGAGAAAGCGAACACAAGGAGCCTGGAAAGAAACAACCCAGCCGAAGTCCGTTGGGCGCAGGAAAACAGGGCCATATTATTCCGCCAGCCTTTTACGAAGTGTATTTCGGGACATCCCCAGAATGCGTGCGGCCTGAACCTGGTTTCCATGGGTCAGATCCATCGACAGCCGCACCAGCAGGAGTTCGATCTCCGGCAGGACCGCCTGGCAATCTCCTCGAGCCAACAGGTCGGACTGGGCTTTTGACAGGAGACTGAGCAGGTGGTCTTCAAGGGCAGCCGCCCCCTGGGAAGACGGGGCCTCCTGTCCGGTGATGCCTTTAATCTCATCCAGACCGAGATCTCCGGGTGCAATGACATGCCCACGGCACTGCACCAGGACACGCCGGATGATGTTTTCCAGTTCTCGGACATTGCCCGGCCACTCGTGTTCGCAGAGCGCCATCAGTGTCGCTGGCAGCAGAGCCGGCGGCTCCATCCCATTGGCCCGCGCATGTTTCTTGAGGAAGTAACGGACCAGCAGAGGAATATCTTCCTTTCGCTCGGAGAGGGGCGGCAGGTCGATCGTGAAAACATTCAGCCGGTAATACAGATCGCTGCGAAATTTCCCTTCGGCGGCCAGCTCTTCAAGGGGCCGATTGGTCGCAGCGAGGATGCGGACATCGACCTTGCGCCCCAGGTTCGCCCCCACTCTGGTAACCTCTTTATCTTCGAGGAAGCGAAGGAGTGTCACCTGTGTATCGAGGGGCATGTCGCCGATTTCATCGAGGAAGACAGTTCCGCCATCAGCCTGCTCGAATTTCCCGATTTTGCGTTCATGCGCCCCGGTGAAAGCCCCTTTCTCATGCCCGAAGAACTCACTTTCGAGCAGATTCTCAGGGATAGCGCCACAGTTGATCGGCAGGAAGAGGGAGTCCTTGCGCGTGGAAAATTGATAGACAGCCCGTGCCACCAGCTCTTTTCCAGCCCCGGATGCCCCCCTTATCAGGACCGGCTCACTGGAAGGGGCGACACGCCCGATGCGTTTGTAAACCTCCTGCATGGCCGGGGAGTTGCCGATGATGCAGTCGGCCTCCGAGAGAGCCGGATTCTCATCCTCGTTCCCAAGGAAGACTGCGGTGGACATAGCCTCATGCGCCTGGTGAGCACGGTGAATGAGGTCGCGCATGGTATCCGACTCGAAGGGCTTCAAGACGTAGTCATAAGCCCCATGACGGGTCGCTTCGATGGCAGTATTGGCCGAGGCATAGGCAGTCATCAGGATAGCGGTGATTTTGGGATCGATTTCTTTGAGCCGCCGCAGGACCTCGGTGCCTTCCATCCCTCCCCCCAGGCGGACATCGAGCACAACCACCGAGACACCTCCTCCCCGTATCCTCTCCAGGGCATCACGCCCGTTGGAGAAAGCCTCCAGAAGGAAAGGCTCGCGCGCCATCATCCTTCGAAAGGAGTAGCGGACCGCCTCTTCATCATCGACCACAAGCACGACCGGCTGGCTGGCTGAATTCAAAACATACCATCCCTGGTTTCCGGATTTTGTGACAAAAACTCTTCCCTCGGCTGACCGGTTGACCAGCCGACAGACTTCATCAGTCTAGGATACACATCCAAAAGGCGCAATTCTCCGCCCCGTGGCTCTCCATGTTCTGCAGGGGCACGGCATGATGTGCTCCTGCCTTGACCGGGTATGAATGCATCTATAAAACTCAAGGAAAACTGATTCAGAAAAGGATGATCAATGGCTGATCGTATCAAGATTCTTGGAGGACGAGTTTTTTTACCACCTGAAGTTGCACAGATTCTGACCAGTTCCCCAAAAGTTGTTATTCCTGCCAGCCGCCACCAGCTTGCCGATCTTTCACTGGGTGGCGAAGAATCCGGCCAGTTTGAAGTGGGATATGAGGTTCCGGGAAAAGGCCGGGTTGTTGAAGCAAAAGTGATTCGGGCACGCAATGGAGTGGCGGTCAATTATATGGAGCCATACATGCGGCGCCGCGACCCCGACTGCATGGTGGTTGCCGATTCCGGTCCAACCGATAAATCACGCTTTTCTGAACGTTTCGAGGGTTCGTTCCAGGATATGCGCCAGGAGGTTTTCGACTGGCTGGGGAGACAGGAGGTCCTGGTTCTCCCTTTCATGGCGGGTAAAACCGAACTGGGGTGTGATGCGCTTTTGATAGCGCCATTGAATGCTGCTTTTTTCGCCACCGGACTGGCGGACCTCCAGGGGATGATTCCAGAAAATGAAATCCCTGAAGGATTCCATCCGCGAGCCATCATCT
>WBZO01001263.1_pt1 | contig 40852 bp, 28 predicted proteins | sample 5204261 | NCBI WGS metagenome assembly WBZO01 (sample SAMN12412400, study PRJNA552823) | activated sludge metagenome | isolation source: activated sludge from anammox sidestream of wastewater treatment plant... | place: USA: North Carolina | collected 2017-09
TGAGCCTTGCGGCGAGAGTTTTCAGGAAAGCCGGATGCGGGAAATCCGCACGTCCGGTTTGACGAGGGGGGAGGCGTTTATCCCTCCCCTACTCTACTACTCTCTCTTATTTCATCTGTCCCGCGCCCCACTTGATCGAATTGGCGATCATCGTCTGATACCAATCAGTCGCCCACACGTCCGGGCGATGGCCCATTGCGTTGTACATCACCTTGCCTTTGCCGTAATCGCGCCACCAGACGAGCGGGAAATCTTTGGCTTCGACGCCGGGCCGCGTCATATCGGTCTTGGATTGATCCAGGCTGACCAGCACGTGAGCCTTGTCGCGCCCGATGAAATCCCTGATCTGATAAATCTCTTCCTTCATTGACCAGCCGTCCGGCAAATGGCGCGTGGCGGGATGCGACTTGTCTTCGGTCTTGATCGTCACTTGAATGTTTTCGGTCCAGGGATGTTTGTTGAAATAACCGCCGATCATCTGGCCGTATTCGGGCCATTTGTAAAACGTGTCGGTCGCGCTGTGGATGCCCAGAAAGAATTTGCCTGATTTGATCCAGTTGAGCAGCGCGGCTTTTTGCGCGTCGGAAAGCGGCAACTCGCCGGTCGTGTAGAAAACAATCACGTCCAGATTTTTCAGATTCTCCGGCGTCAGTTTAGCTTCGGCCATCTGCGTGATCGTCACGTCGAAGCCGTTCTTCGCGCCCAACCGCTCCATGATCTCTTCGGACAGGTGCAGCGACTGGTGGCGGAAGCCTTTCGATTCGGTGACATAAAGCAGTCGCAGTTTGCGTTGGGCGCTGGTTGTGCCGGTTAGCAAACGCGCGCACAAACCGAACAGGCACGCTGTTATGAAAAGTGAAAGCAGCAGGATTCTTTTTTGACGGTTGCGCATAATCTCCTCAGTGAACTAAGCGCCAGGAGCCATCGTAGAGCGAGTCACTCCCGGCGCCTCGAAGTTTCAACTATGATCTATAAGCTTCCCGGCCCACACCCTGCACAGGGATGCCCTGCGACGCGAGCACTTCGTTTTGCAGCGCGTGCATGCACGCCGCAGCCTCGTCAATCCTGCGCGTGAACGCGATTGAGCCTTGCAGGATCGGTTTCAGTTTCTCTTTGTCCTGAATACGCGCCTTCGGATATTCGTGCTCGACAATCAGGTAGGTGTTTTCAACATCGAGCTGCAACAACTCGCGCGCGGCCAGTTGATGATCCAGCCAATCAACCGTGCGGTTTTGCAGATAAGCCAGCGGGTCGTGTTTGGCCGTGCCTGGCAGCTCGTGTTCGCACAGCACGACCTGCTTCTTCCACGCGTTCAACTGTTCCGCCGGATTGTCGGAAGGTTTGCCGTTGATCATATCGCCGCGTTCGACAGTCTGTCCGCCGTAACCCCACGCCGACACACCTTTCGAGTCAATCACCTGGCCTTTGACGTGGAAGCCGCCGATCAGGAAGTTGTAGCCTTCATCTTTCAGATATTGAAACAGCGAACGCGTGTCCTGTCCCATCAGGATGGCGTGCGACGGGTCGTAATGAATCCTGAACTGATCGCCGACTCCGTGCTTTTCGCAGATGCGGTGCAGCGCGATCCACGGCCCCGGCGCGTAGGCGATGTTGTTGTGCCAGTTGTCGCCGGGAACCCAGCCGGGCATCGGGCATTGCTCGATGCGATAAACCAGCCCGCGCTCTTTGGCTGCTTTGAGCAGCGGGATGAAATGCTCCTCGAAATCGAGCAGGTTGGCGTCCATGTTCAATTGCTGATTGCGTCCGACGAAGCCGCAGACCGCCGAGACGTTGAGTTCGACCGCCGCATCCATCGCGCGCAGCATGAAATCGTGCTTCTTTTTCCGAAGCTGCGGGTCATGATGAAGCATGTTGTCGAAGTAACCGACTTCGGAAATGCCCATCTTGAATTCCTGCAAACAGGCCCGGACTCGCTTCCCGCGGTCTTTCGTGAACGGCTGACGCAGGTCGAGGTGATTGGCCGTCGGATCGAGCATGGCTTCCGCCGGGATGTCTGATTCGGACGGATGCAGCGCGGAACCAAGTTGAATGTAATTGACACCGAGTTCGCTGGCGAACTGCACCCATTCTTCAATCGCCAGATCGGGGTCGGGATCGCGCTTCTCGCGCGGCGTCAGTTCCTGCAACGCGGCGGTTAGCACGCCGACCTTCATGAATTTCGGCTCGAAAGGTTTGACGGACATGGTTGGTCTCCTTCTTCGGAATGATTTGGATCAGCGGACGGTGGCGTCCGGGATCACGATAATTTTTGATATTGTGACGATGAACATCGCTTGATGGCAAAGCAGAGAAGGGAATGAGCCATCGCGCCGCATACTGCCTGACGCTCCGGGACGTGTCAAGGTTTGGTTTGACCAGCTTGTGAGGCTGGCCTGTGGCCTCGCTTGATGCTATTTTGCGCGACGTTATTCGCGCCATTTCACTTTTCATCAGTTGGAGGTTTGCTCGGATGAGGAAAAAGATTCTCGTCGCCGCAGGAGTTATTGCGCTCGTTGCGCTCGCCGCGTTCTTCTTTTTCGTTCCCGGTTACGTGGGCCGGCAGATGAACGTCACAATCAATCCATCGTCTGACTCGGCGCCTTACGCCGCGTCGGAACAGGCCAGAGAGTTGCACCGGAAGCTGTTGGTCGCCGACCTGCATGCCGACACGCTGATGTGGAACCGCGATTTGTTGGAGCGGGGAAGCTGGGGGCACGTTGACTTGCCGCGTTTGATCGAAGGCAACGTCGCCGTGCAGGCTTTCACCGTCGTCACCAAAACGCCGCGCGGCATGAACATAGAAGCCAACAGCGGCGACACCGACAACATCACGCTGCTGGCGATTGCCGAACGCTGGCCGGTCTCGACCTGGTCGAACCTGACCGAACGCGCGTTGTATCAGGCTAGGCGCTTACAGGAAGCGGCGGCGCGCTCGAACGGCAAGCTGACGATCCTCAGAACGCGGCAGGATGTGTCGGGCTTCCTCGAACGCCGCAAAACAGAGCAGGGAATTGTCGCGGGCTTTCTGGGCATCGAAGGCGCGCATGCGCTGTCGGGCGAGGTGAGCAATCTCGACCGTTTGTATGACGCAGGATTTCGGATGATCGGCATGGCGCATTTCTTCGACAACGAGATGGCCGGGTCGGCGCACGGCGTCGAGAAATACGGTTTGACAGACAAAGGCCGGGAACTGGTGAAGCGGATGGAAGAGAAGGGCGTCTTCGTTGATCTGGCGCACGCCGCGCCGAAAGTCATTGATGACGTGTTGGCGATGGCCACGCGGCCCGTCATCGTTTCGCACACCGGCGTGAAGGGGACTTGCGACAACACGCGCAACCTGAGCGACGATCATCTCAGAGCCATCGGGCGGAATGGCGGGATCGTCGGCATCGGCTTCTGGGACACGGCGACCTGCGGGCGCGACGCGGCGGCGATTGCGAAGGCGATTCGTTACACCGTCAATCTGATCGGCGTTGATCACGTCGCGCTCGGATCGGATTACGACGGCGCGATTACGGCTCCGTTCGACACCAGCGGCGCGGTTCAAATCACCGACGCGTTGTTGAAGGAAGGATTCAAGGAAGACGAGATCAGAAAGATCATGGGGGAAAACGTGATCCGCACATTACAGTCTTACCTGCCTTAAGGCGCGACCGTTTCGCTCACCGTCTCTGACCGCGCGCTCTCGTTGCCGTAAACATCAACCGCAGTGATTTGATAGAAATACCGCTTGCCCACCTGCACGCGCTCATCGCGGAACGACGCGGTCTTGTGCAACTCCGGAGTGAGCTTGATCCATTTTTCCGCCGGAGTGTTTTCGTCTTCAGCGCGGTAGATGTTGTAACCGGCCACGTCGGGTTCTGCGTTGAGCGGCCAGAAGAGGCTGACCAGGCTGTTGATCGAAGCGATGGTGATCGGTTTCGGCGCCGCAGGCGGGAACGTGTCTTTCGGCGTATGCGTGAGCGGCGCGCTGTCGTTGCTTTCAATCGCGGCGTTCAAGCTGGCGACGCCGGGTGGGAGCGAAAGGCTTCGCACGATGTATTGATAATTGGCGCCGAACTGAAAATTGCGATCTATGAAACTCGGCTCGCGCAAAGGCTCAGGGTTGATTCTGGAGACCGATTCTCCTTCGCGGCGGTAGACGTTGTAACCGGCGACGTTGGCCGGGGCCGTTTCGTTCACATTCGAGGTGGGCTGATCCCAGACGATTTCGATCTGCGTCTCCCGCTGTCTCGCCTGCAAGCTGGCGGGCGGCAGAGCCAGATTGAAAAGCGGCGTGATCACAGCGTAGTTCGAGAAGTCGGCGGCCTGCCCAGCGGTGTTGATCATGCGAACCGCGTAACGGTAGCGCGAGTTCCGTTGCCCGGTTTTCAAATCCAGCTCATCGTTGTAAGTGATCCGGGAGTTGTTGAGCGGAATCTGGCCGGAGGCGATTGAATGGATGACGTGGGCTTGTTGGGAATAGGATTCGACCGGCAAACCCATCGGCGCGCTCGACGGTTCGATCAGGCGATAGATGTCAACGCGCTCCAGCCGCGTGCGCGTCGTTCGCGTGAACGGGAAGCTCAGGATGAGTTGCGTGCCCTGCTGCTCGACGCTCAATTCTTCAACGTTCAGCCGCGAGCGCGGAATCGGCGGCAGCGGATCGCCGATCTTGCCGCAAGCAGTGAAGAAGACGAGGAGAATGGGAGACAAGGAGACAAGGAGACAAGGAGACAAGGAGACAAGGAGCGGGCGAAGACCGAATCGCCCTTGTCCCCTTGTCTTCCTGTCTCCCCGTCCCCCTGTCCCCTTGTCCCCTTGTCCCCTTGTCTTTGTTTTACAGGATGTATCTGCTGAGGTCTTCATTCTTGACGATGTCAGCGAGCATTTTTTGAACGTAGATGGCGTCAACTACCTGATGTTTCTCTTTCAAATCCGGGCCTTCAAACGAAATCTCGTCGAGGACTTTTTCCAGAATCGTGTGCAAACGGCGCGCGCCTATGTCTTCAGTGGTTTCGTTCACTTTGAAGGCGAAGTTGGCCACTTCGTCAATCGCGTCCTCGGTGATCTCGAGCTGGATGCCTTCGGTTTCCATCAACGCCTTGTACTGTTTGATCAACGCGTTCTTCGGCTCGGTCAGGATGCGTTTGAAATCGTCTACGGTCAGCGGCTGCAACTCGACGCGGATCGGGAAGCGGCCCTGCAATTCCGGGATCAGGTCTGACGGCTTTGAAACGTGAAACGCGCCGGCCGCGATGAACAGGATGTGGTCGGTGCGGACCATCCCATATTTGGTGTTGACGGTGGTGCCTTCGACGATGGGCAGAATGTCGCGTTGCACGCCTTCGCGCGAAACGTCGGGGCCGTGCCCCGATTCGCGCCCGGCGATCTTGTCAATTTCGTCCAGGAAGATGATGCCGGAGGATTCGATGCGTTCGAGCGCGACGCGGGCGACCTGATCCATGTCAACCAGCTTCTGCTCCTCCTCCTGCATCAGGTATTCCATCGCCTCGTCAACGCGCATCCGGCGTTGCTTTGTTTTGCCACCAAAGAGTCCGGGCATCATATCTTTCAGATTGATGTCCATCTCCTCAATGCCCTGGTTGGTGTAGATTTCAAACGACGGGAAGTTGCGTTCGCGGACTTCCATCTCGACGATCCGCGCGTCCAGCTTGCCTTCGCGCAATTGCTGGCGGAACTTTTCGCGCGTGCGGTTGTAAGAATCCATCGCGGCGCTGTCAGTAGTTTCGATCACGTCAATTGATGAGTCGAACGACGTCGAGGCGGCCTTGTTCGGCGGCAGCAACAGATCGAGCAATCGTTCCTCGACGTTTTGCTGCGCCTTGTCGGCGATTTCCTCGACCTTTTCAGCGCGAACCATGTCAATCGCTATCTCGGCCAGGTCGCGGATCATTGATTCGACGTCGCGCCCGACGTAACCGACCTCGGTGAATTTCGACGCTTCGACTTTGAGGAAAGGCGACGACGAGAGCCGCGCCAGCCGCCGCGCGATTTCGGTCTTACCGATGCCGGTCGAGCCGATCATGATGATGTTTTTCGGCATCACGTCCTGCGCCAGATCGGCTGGCAGCTTCTGCCGCCGCACGCGATTGCGCAACGCGACCGCCACAGCGCGTTTGGCCGCCGACTGCCCGACCACGTGTTTGTCGAGTTCGGCGACGATCTGACGCGGAGTCAATTCGTCGAGACTCAACTGGTCTTCGATTTCGCCTGAAAGATAAATAACCATAACTTGATTGCGGACTGCGGATTGCGGATTGCGGATTTTCGCGGGTCTTTCAATCCGCAATCCGCAATCTGCAATCCGCAATCGTCAGATTTCTTCGATCACCAGATTCAAATTGCTGTAAATGCAAATTTCGCCGGCGATCTTCATCGCTTCCTCGGCGATCCGGCGCGCGGAAAGATCGGTGTGCCTTGCCAGCGCGCGCGCGGCGGACAGCGCGTATGGGCCACCTGAGCCGATGGCGACGATGCCGTCGTCGGGTTCGATCACGTCGCCGTTGCCGGAAATGACCAGCGTGTTTTGGCTGTCCGAAACAACCAGCAACGCCTCCAGATTGCGCATCATCTTGTCGGTGCGCCAGTCTTTGGCCAACTCGACCGCCGCGCGGCTCAACTGGCCGTGAAACTGTTCGAGTTTCGATTCAAAACGCTGAAAGAGCGCGAAGGCGTCCGCGCTCGCTCCGGCGAATCCGGCCACCACCTTGTCGTTGTAAAGGCGGCGCACTTTGCGCGCGCCCGATTTCATGATCGTGTCGCCCATCGTCACCTGACCGTCGCCCGCGATTACGGCGCGACCGTCGCGGCGAACAGCGAGAACAGTCGTGCTGCGTATTCGCGCTCTGTTACCAGCCGGTGATTTATCGCCTGATTTCAACGGATATGCCATGATTCGGACTATAGCCATCGCTTGAGAGGGTTGTCAAGAAACGCTTCCGAGCGTGTGTTTATAAGGCTGCGAGCGCGCCCGATGAGCGAAATGGATGAGCGCGGTGAATTATCGGCATTCAACATATTCATCACCGCTTCAGTTCGACAAGGTTGACAGCCCAAACCCGCTACGATACTTTGCTCGACTTCAAGCAGGGCGCCAAATTCCGTCGTGTCCGCCGCTTGATCCGGATCAACATCAATCAAACCGAAACAGGAGAAGAGAAATGGCAATCAAAGTTGGCATCAATGGTTTTGGACGCATCGGACGCAACGTCCTGCGGTCGGCGCTTGGAGACAAGGATTTTGACTTCGTTGCGGTCAACGATTTGACCGACACCAAGACGCTCGCGCATCTGTTCAAATACGATTCGATCCTCGGCAACCTCGAAGAGGAAATCTCCGCCACCGAAAACACGATCAAGGTCGGCGGCGACGAATTCCGCGTCTTCGCTGAAAAAGACCCGGCCAGGATTCCGTGGGAAGCGGTCGGCGCCGAAATCGTCATCGAATCCACAGGCCGCTTCACTGACAAAGAGAAAGCCGCCGCCCACCTGCGCGGCCCCGTCAAAAAAGTGATCATCAGCGCGCCGGCCAAGAACGAAGACATCACCATCGTGCTGGGCGTCAACGAAAACGTCTACGACCCGAAGAAGCACAACATCATCTCGAACGCTTCCTGCACCACCAACTGTCTGGCGCCGGTGGCCAAAGTCATCCACGAGAAGTTCGGAATCAAGAAAGCCCTGATGACGACCATCCATTCGTACACGAACGATCAGGTGATCCTCGATTTCCCGCACAAGGATTTGCGCCGCGCGCGCGCCGCAGCGCTCTCGATGATCCCGACCTCGACCGGCGCGGCGAAAGCGGTCGCGCTCGTGCTGCCTGAACTGAAAGGCAGATTCGACGGCATCGCGGTGCGCGTCCCGACGCCGAACGTCTCGCTGGTTGACGTGGTGATGGATGTCGAAAAGGGGACCACGACTGAAGAAGTCAACGCCGCGCTGAAGAACGCCGCGAACGAAGAGTTGAAAGGCATTCTGGCTTTTGAAGAGGCGCCGCTCGTCTCTTCTGACTTCAAGAAGAATTCCAACTCGTCCATTGTTGACGCCGAAAACACCAAAGTCATCGGCGGCAACATGGTCAAAGTCCTGACGTGGTACGACAACGAATGGGGCTATTCGTGCCGCGTGCGCGACCTGATCAAGTTCATCGCGTCGAAGGGGCTGTAATCAGCGCCGCGACCATCAGGTTCAGTACCGCGACCGGTAGGGAGCGGGTGAAAATCAAAAGCCGCAGCGCGAACATTCACGCTGCGGCTTTTGTTTATGATTGCTGGAGCGGGAGACGGGACTCGAACCCGCGACGTCCAGCTTGGGAAGCTGGCATTCTACCACTGAATTACTCCCGCTCGGCTTTGGATGATTTGTCAAAAAGCGAGCGTAAATTATCACAGGCGATTGTATGCCGCAACACAGCGGCCCATTTGATTTGACACGGGAATCTGAAATCAGATCATTGGATTTTTATTCTCACCGCATTCGCCGTCCTGCCGTCCACCGTCAACACAACGTCCACTTCGCCGCGCAGAATCAGATTGCGCGGCAGCGGCATATTGATTTGATCCAGCCCGGCTAGATCACCCTGCGCTCCGGCGAACAACACGGGAACCTCCTGACCTCCGATTCGCGCCTGCACGGTTGAAAGCGGGGGACGGTTTCGCAATCCAGTGCCGAACAGGATCAGATAAACGTCGGTCGCCGCGTTCGGCGGGAAAACACCCAGATCAATCGCCAGCGGGACGAACTGATTTTGCGCGGCGTCGAATTGCGCGATTGGTTCAAACGTCCTTTCGCCGTTCGGTTTGACTCGCAACGCCACGCCCGCCGCCACGCCTTGCCCGTTTGCGTTGGCTGAAAACAATCCTGGCGCGACCGTTGCGATTCGGGTTGTTCCGCTGATCGAGGCGCCGGCGCCGCTCGTGATTGTGATCGTCGCGGCTCCGGCGGCCAGGCCCGCAGGCATCTGGTAATTGATCTGATTCGGCGAAACGAAAAAGAGCGGCGCCGCGCGTTCGACGCCCGCGCTGTCTTTCACTTTCACCGACGAGCCGCCGAGTTGCGTTGGAAGCGGCAGCGTTGGCGCGCTGGCGGTTACCGCGCTCAATCCGGCGCCGAACGCGGCGACGATTGATTCACTTGCCAGATTCAGACGGCGGTAACTGGCCGCCGACACGTTCGTCAGCGCGATGGCGCTCGCCGCGTTGCATTCGTTGATCGCGGCCCAGACTGAAACTCCGCTCATCGCAGCAAGGTCAGTCAACCCGTCCGCGTTGAAATCGCTCGCGGCCAGATAGCTCGCGTTCGGCGTTACGAACTCTCCGGCGAAACCGAAACGCCCCGCTCCGTCGCCTGCGAAAATCAGGACGCGGTCTTCGGTGGTCTCCTGGCTGAAATAGACGCTCGCCGCGAAATCCTGTTTGCCGTCGCTGTTGAAATCGCCGATGACGATTGCGAACGGCAGCCGCCCAATGTTCACGTTCGCAGGCGGAGCAAACGATCCGTCGCCATTGCCGAGCAGGATCGAGACGAAACCGGCGTTGTTGTGCGGCGCGGCCAGATCAATCTTGCCGTCGCGGTTGAAATCGCCGGTCTTCACGGCGCGCGGGTTGGCGCCGATTCCAAGCGGCATCGTGATGAAACCGCTTTTGCCGTCGCCGAGCATGATCGTCAGCGTGGCCGAATTGCGATTGGCTACCACGAGGTCGGTTTTTTGATCTCCATTGAAATCGCTCGCGGCCAGCGAACGCGGCTCAGGCCCGACGGGAATGTTTTGCGCCGCGCCGAACCCGAATGAGCCGCCGGCTGCGCCGTTGTTCAGCAAGACCGACACGTCGTTTGACGCTGGGTTGGCCGTTGCAAGATCGAGAGCGCCGTCGCCGTTGAAATCAGCCGCGACAATGTCCGCCGGACGATTGCCCACGTTGAAAGTCCGCGTGCGGTTTCGATCAAACGTCCCATTGCCCAGGCCGTGCAAAATGGCGATGACGCCGGGTTGATTCGGATTGAATCGGTCGCTGGTGGCCAGAGCCAGATCAACATTGCCATCCTTATTGAAATCGCCCGTCACAGCCGCCGCCGCGTCTCCGCTGAAACCCGCAGTGGTATCGAGCCGTTGTGGCGCGCCGAATCCGCCCTGTCCGTCGCCGATGGAAATGGTTCCACCGATCGAACCTGAAGTCACGATCAGATCGGTTTTGTTGTCCTTGTTGAGATCGCCCAGGTTGATTGAGGTGGGGAATCCCGCCGTGTCGGAAATGATCGGCGCGCGGAAGCTCCTCGAACCGCTTGCGGCGCCGAAGAGAATCGAAAACGTCGTCGCGCCGGAATTGCCCGTGTCCAGATTCAACACTGCGAGATCATCCCTGCTGTCCTGATTGAAATCCGCCGTCGCCAACACGTACGGCAGTTTGCCAGCGCCCAAATTCGTGGCCGCGCCGAATTCGCCTGCGCCGTTCCCGATCAGCAGCGCGACGCTTGGAAACGTAGTGTTGTTGTTCGCCAGCGCGAGATCGAGTTTGCCGTCGCCGCTGAAATCCCTGACGACGATTGATGACGCGGTTCGATTGCCGAAAGATTTCGGCGCGCCGAATCCGCCGCGCCCGTCGCCGATCAGCACGGCGATGTTGGTCAATTGACCAGCGACCAGGTCCGGTTTGCCGTCGCCGTTGAAATCTCCGGCGGCGACCGATGAGCAGTTGAAACGCGCGTCAACATTGACCGCAGTATTGAATCCGCCCGCCCCGTTGTTCGTGAGCAGCGAGATGAAAGAGTTGTTCTGATTGGCGACCGCCAGATCCGGCTTGCCGTCGTCGTTGAAGTCGCTTGAGACGATTGCTATTGGCCCCGCCCCGACCGTGTATTTCACGGGCGCGGCGAACGCCCCGGCTCCATCGCCCAACAGCACCGCGACGTTGTTGGCGAAGTTATTGGCCGTCGCGATGTCCTGATGGCCGTCGCCGTTGAAATCGGCGATGGCCATCGCCCTGGCTCCCGACGCGGCGGCGAAATTGTTCGGGGCGTGGAACGTGGCGTCGCCATTGCCGAGCAGAATCGCCACGCCGTTTTCGCCGTTGGCCGCCGGCCCCGAAACGGCGAGGTCTTGTTTGCCGTCCTTGTTGAAATCGCCGACCGCGATCTCGCCCAGCGAGCCGACAATCGGCGCATTCACGACGTGTTCCAGATAACCGCCGCCGTCACCGAGGTAGATCGAAATGTTGCTGAAAACATCGCTGCCCTCAGCCGCAAAGGCTACGTCAACTTTGCCGTCGCCGTTGAAATCGCCAACGGCGAACGACCGCGCCCGGCCTGACACGATGAATTGCCGCGCCACTCCGAAGCTCGATCCGGCGGCGCCGCAATCAACGGTTTGTGAGGCCGCCGTTGATGCGGTGTCTGCGAAATGAAAGATCGCGCCCGCGCCGATGAGCAGCGTCAGGCAGAAGATTGTCATCGAGTGATTCGCAAATCGTTTCATGCCGTTCGACTCCTCTCACTTGATGTTGACGCGGACGGTGTTTGCCGTCTTGCCGTCAACCGTGAAGACGACATCAATCTCGCCTCGTCCCATCAGGCTTCGCGGCACGCGCAGGTTGAGTTGATCCAGCCCCGCCAGATCGCCTTGCGCTCCGGCGAACAGCGCCTCCACGTTCTCGCCCCCGATTTTCACGTTGACATTCGCTATACCGGAGTTTTTGCGGAAGCCCGTGCCGAACAACAACAGGAAGACCTGTTCGTTCGGATCGCTCACGTCAATCGGCACGGAAACGAATCTGCCCTGCGCCTGATCGAATCGCGCGACTGGTTCGTAAACTTGCGCGCCGTCGGCTTTGACACGCAACACGACGGCTGCGGCCACGCCCTGCCCGCTGGCGTTGGCGGTGAAGAGTCCCGGCGCGACGTTCTCGATTCGGATGAAGCCTTCCGACGACGGCGAGCTGGGGCTACCTCCGCTGTAAGTTCCGATCTTAGCCTCTCCCACAGGAACATCCGGCGGAATGAGAATGTTGAACTGTCCGGGTGAGACGAAAAAGAGCGGCGCGGGGCTGCCCGAGCCGCCTGTGCTTGGGCCGATTGAAACGCCTGCGCCGCTGAGCGAATAAGGCAGCGGCAGACTCGTCGCTACCGCAGTGCCCAGGCTCAGATCAGCGCCGAAGAGCGCGACGATTGAATCGGGCGCGACCACCAGTCCGGCGTAGCTCGCCGCCGAAACCGCCACCAGCTTTCTCGTCCCGGTGAAATCGGCGACCTGATCGGTAGTCAGGTTTTGGAAGCTGAGATTGGCCGGATTGAATTCCACGCTGGGCCGTTCGGGCGTGACGGTGTAACTGCTTCCCGGCGTGAGTCCGGTGAATTCGTAATTGCCGCCGCCGTCGGTCTGAATCGTTTCGGTCTTCGCGCCGCTCAGTTTCACCGTGACTCCGGCGAATCCGTAGTTGGGATAACGATCCGTCACGCGGCCTGAGATGATCGTGCCATTCACGCTGCCGCAGCGGTTCAGATAGACCGAGACGAGTCCGTTCCTGGCGGTTGTCGTAGCCAGATCAACTCTGGCGTCGCTGTTGAATCTGCCCACGAGAAGTTTGCCGGGTTGCTCTCCGTTCGGCGAGACCGAGCCTGCGCCGAGCTTGCCGGTTCCATCGCCGGTCAACGTGAAGAGTTTGCCGGAAGTCGAGACCGCAACGTCGAGTTTTGCGTCGTTGTTAAAGTCGGCGGCGGTGATCGGGCCGTCCTGATCTTCCAGCGTGAAACCCGTCTGCGAACCGAAGCCTCCCGCGCCATCGCCCAGCAACACTGAAACGTTGTTGCTGTTCGAACCGCCGTTAGCGACCAGATTGGTGATGGTCAGGTCAGTCTTGCCGTCGCCGTTGAAATCGCCTGCGGCCATGTAGCGCGGCGTTCCGCTGATGGGCGAAGAGATCGGCAGGCTGAAGCTCCCGAACCCGTCGCCGAGGAAAACCCGCAGATCGAAAGCTCCGATCGAGCCGCGATAAGCCATGACATCCGTCACGCCGTCGCCGTTTACGTCGGCCACGCCGAGCGGGGAGTATCCGCCGAACGAGACATTGATCGGCGCATTAAAACCCCCGCCGTTATTGATGATCACGAGGACGCTATCGTTGATCACGCCGATCAAGTCGGTCTTGTTATCTCGGTTCACCTCAGCCGCGTAGATTGCGCTCAGGCTGTTGGAGGACGTGAAGCCGGTGGCTTCAATCGGCGCATTGAAACCGCCCGATCCGTTGTTCACAAAAATCCGTATCGCTACGGGGAAGTCGTGCGCCACGAAAATATCCGGTTTCGCGTCGCCGTTGAAATCGCCGACTACCATCGAGATGGATGTCGTGGGCACGCCGATGGTCGGCAAAGCGGTCAGCTTGCCGCTGGCGTCGCTGAGCAGAACCGTCAATCCGAAAAACACATTCGGATTATTCGGGAAGAAGACATGCGAGGTTTGCAGCACGGCCAGATCGGAAATCCCGTCGCCGTTGAAATCGGCGGATTGAATCAACGAAGGATTGCTGCCGAGGTAGTAGCTCTTCGAGCCGAACCTCGGCAGGTTGCACGGATTGAATCCTTGATAAACGGCGAATGTTTGCCCAGCCACCACGATGCGTCCGACGCGCGGCGCTGTCGTCGCCGCGACGGTGAAGTTGACCGAGCCATTGCCGCTGCCGCTTGCGCCGGAATTGATCGTGATCCAGTTGTCGGCGGTCGCAGCCGTCCACGGGCATCGCGGCGTCGCCGTCACTGTGACGCTGCCGTTCCCGCCGCTTGCGCCGAAGCTTTGATTGACCGGCGCAATCGAATACGAACACGGCGTGGCCGTGAAATCAGCCGATTGATCCGAGTTCAAGTTGTTGGCGCCGCGCGACGGAGGCTCGAACGAATAACCGTTGCGCGACGGCGTGACAGTGTAGTTCGCTCCCGTTTGCAAATTCGCAAACTGGTAAAAGCCATTGCCGTTCGTCTGCTGCGTTGACGAAGAAGCGCCGCCGAGGCTCATCGTCACGCCCGCGAGCGCGTCGTTATTGGCCAGCGTGACGCGGCCATAAATCGAAGGCTGCGCCGAAGCTGTAATCTGCGCGTTGGCCTGATTGTTGGCCGTATTGCCGTCCGGTTCGGCGCCGCTGACGTTCGCGGTGTTGTTGATCGTTCCGGCGGCGGCCGGAGTTGCGACAATCGTGATCGTCGCCGAAGCCTGCGCCGAGAGCGCGCCGATGTTGCACGTGACCGCGCCGGAATTGTTCGAGCACGCGCCAACGCTCGACGTGGCCGAGACGAAATTGATTCCGGCGGGCAATTGATCGGTCACCACAACGCCGGTCGCCGCAGACGGGCCGCGATTGGTCGCCACGAGCGTGTAGCTGAAATTGTTGTTGACCATCACTGGATTGCGCGACGCGGTCTTGGTGATCGCCAGATCGGTTTCGACGCCGAGCTTTGTGACGAACGCGTCGCTGCTGAACCCGCGCAGCGCTGGTTGCAACGGGCTTGCGACGGGGAAGTTTTGCGACGAAGTCGTGCCGGTGACGTAAGCGTTTCCGACCGAATCAACGGCTATGCCGCTGGCTGAATCGGCGCCTTGCCCGCCGAGGTAGGTCGAATAGATCAGCGCCGAGCCTGCCGCATTGATCTTCGTGACAAAAGCGTCGTTGCCGGAACCGCCTGAGAATTGATTCTGCGGCGCGTCCTGCGTCGGAAAATTCGTCGAATTGGTCAGGCCTGCGACGTAAACGGCGCCTGCGCCATCGAGCGCGACTGAGTTGGCCGAATCGTTGAATGTGCCGCCGAGCCAGGTCGAAAAATCGAACGCGCTGCCCGCCGCATTGACCCTGACGACGAACGCGTCGTTCGCGCCGCCGATTGACGGTTGCATCGGCGAAGCCACAGGGAAGTTGGTCGAGTTGGTCGTCCCGGCGATCACGGCCTGACCGGAAGACGTGACGGCTACGCCGCCGACCGATTCCGTCCCGACGCCGCCGAACCTCGACGAGTAAACGAAGGCCGTTCCCGCCGCGTTGATTTTCGCGATGAAGGCGTCCGCGCCAGCGGTGTTCGGCGAAGGCAGCGTGTTGGCCGCTGAAAAATCTATCGAATTGCTCGAACCCGCGACATAAGCGTTCCCGTCTTTATCAACTGCGATGGCGCGCCCGGCGTCAGCTTCAGCGCCGCCCAGATAGGTGATCCACGCCAGCGCCGATCCTGCCGGATTGATCTTCGCGGCGAAAGCGTCGGCGCCGATGGCCGCGCCCGCGTAAACATTGGCCGAATTCGCGGGGTCAACCGCCAGCGCGTTGATCGTCAGATTGTTCAACCCGCTGTTCGCCGCGCCCCAGTTCGCCGCGCCATCCGTGGTTTTGAAAACGCCGCCCTGAAAAGCCGTCGCGTAAACGGTTGACGGCGACGCCGGATCAATCGCCATCGTGAGGATGGTCGCGGGCGGCAAGCCCGTGCTTCGCGCGTTCCAGTTCGCGCCGCCGTCTGTGGTCTTGTAGACGCCTGAGAAACTCAGTCCAGCGTATAGTGTATTCGGCGACGCCGGATCAATTACCAGCGCGCGAATGTCGGAAGCGCTGCCGGGCAACCCGTTGCCGCTCACCGCCCAGTTCGTTCCGCCGTTGACCGTTTTGAAAATCCCAAAGTTTGTGGCGGCATAAAGCGTCTGGGGATTCGTCGGGTCCATCACGAGCCGGTTTACTCGCGGGATGTTGCTGCTGCCCGGAAAAAGCGATAGGCCGGTGTTTGCCGCCGTCCAGGTGTCGCCGCCATCCGTGCTTTTGAAAACGCCTCTGAACGTGCCCAGATAAATTGTCGCCGGCGTGACCGGATCAATCGCTATCGAGAAAATGTCAATCACGCTGCCAGTAGGCGTGTTGATCGTCTTGCTCTGCCACGTCTGGCCGGAATCAACGCTCTTGTAGATGAAAGTGTTGGCCCCGGCGTAAATCGTTGATGTGTTGACCGGGTCAACGGCGATCGAGGACACGCGGAGACTGAAGAAAGTGGCGAGGTTCAATTGCGTCCAGATTGCGCCGCCATCGGAACTCTTGTACACACCGTCATTGGTCGCGGCGTAAATCACGTTCGTGTTCTTCGGATCAATCGCCAGCGCGTTGATGGTTGACGAACGAAGCCCGTTCGCGCTCGCGCTCCAATTGCCCGCGCGGTTCGCGGTCTTGTAAATGGGGTTGCCTCTTCGCGCGCTCTGTATTCCCGTAGCCGATCTGACCGACAACAGATCAAATGAATCGGCGGTTCCCGCGACGTAAGCGTTACCGCTCGCGTCAACCGCGATGCCGATGGCGGCGTCGCCGCCGTCGCCGCCCAGATAGGTCGAATAGATCAACGCCGATCCGGCGGCGTTGATTTTGGTGATGAACGCGTCGCCGATTCTGCCGGCTGTTGGTTGCAAACTGCCTGCGGTGACCGGGAAATCGCTGCTGAATGTCTGTCCGGCGACGTAAGCGTTACCGTCGCCGTCAACAGCGATGCTGGTTCCAAAGTCATCAGTAACCCCGCCGAGCCAGGTTCCATAGACGACCGCCGACCCGGTCGAATTCAGCTTCAACACAAATGCGTCAGCGGAGATGTTCGGCGGAGTTTGCTGAATCTGGCTCGGCCCGGGAAAATCCGTCGAAGCCGTAAAGCCGGTCACGTATGCGTTCCTGTCCTTGTCAACTGCGATGGCAAATCCGCTTTCACCCAGAGCGCCGCCGAGGTAGGTCGAATAGAGCAGCACAGGATCAATCACCAAAGGCCGATCAACATCGTATCGGCCCAGGTTGAAGCCGATCTGGTTCCGCTCGTTGATTGAAAACCGGCATTCGATCTCATTGCGTTCGCCGTTCGCTTCCTGCCACGCGACGGGTTTGAGCAGCCGCAGTTCTTCGCCGCCAACGCGCAACACGAGCGCGCCTTTATCATCAATGGTCATCGTGTCGGCGCCCGCGAACGACATCTTGATCCGGTTCGGATCGGCTCCCGGCGCGACGACGAAATCATGTTCGATCTGCCGCTGGTTGCCGTACCAGACCAGATCAACGCCGGGATAAACCGCTTCATATTTCACCCTGGAGAAATTGGTTACGTTCGTCCGCCATTTGCCCGGATCGGCGCCGATGAAGTAATTGCTCCTGGTTTGAAGCCGCTCGACGCCTGAAATTTTCGGCGCGCGATTGGCTCCGGCCAACTTCATCCGCACGACCGATGATTCGGCGGGTTGATCAGCCGCTCCGGTTTCCCGCTTCTGCAATCGCAGCACGGCTTCGTCAGGAGTCAGAAATAACGCATACCCGGCGCCGCGCGCTATGAATTTTGCTTCGCGGCTGGTTTGCCCCTCGTTGATCTCGAACCGCATTGGGAGTTTGCCGTAAGCCTCGCTTACGCGCGCGGTCGCCGCCGGATCAGGTTTTGAAGAATCAAGCTTGGAGTCGCGCGCCGCCGGGGCGGATGAGATGCGTTCATTTGATATGGATGAACGCGGGCTACGCGAAGAGTCGGCGGTTATGACGGCGCAGGCTGCCAACGCAAAAAGGAAGAGGACGATATTTCCAGCGCGGGCCGCACGAATAGACACACGATTGGTAATCGCTTTCATCTCTGTCTCCTGAAAAAAGGTTTTCTTCGACGGTGTTCGTTTGGCGTTGTTCCGCTGAAACCGAGAGTTTTGAAAGACCGATTGAACAACGCCTATGCGCAGATATGAGTTTTTACCAGGGCAAGGGGGAAGGCTCTTGAGTTATTGGGTTAATTGTTTGCCGATCTACGAGGCGCGGATTTTATCTCAAGTGAATCAATCCGTCACTGGCCGCGCGCCATTGTTCCGCTGATTGAGGTAAGCGATCAATCGGTCGGGCGTGTTCGTCACAATCCCATCAACGTCCATCGAAATCATCCGCGCGAACTGTTTCTCTTTGTCAACCGTCCACACATAGAGTTTCTTGCCGTTCGCCCTGGCGCGCGCGGCCAGATAACCGTAACAAAGCTCTACCTGCATGCAAAGAACCTGATAATTGATGCGGCGGAGCGCAAGCCACGGAAAGGCCTCGCGCCAGCGAACCATCGGATTGAACGTGGCGTTGCCCAATATCAAACCGAGTTCGATGTCGCGGACTTCTTCGCCAAGTCTCCTCATCAGTTCGATGTCGAATGAAGCCAGCAGCGACTGCGATTGGCATTGTCTGTCGCGGATGATTTGCAAAGTCGGCAGAGCGGCGCGAGGGTCTTTGATTTCCAGATAGAGCCGAACCTTGCCCATCGTCAGATCGAACGTTTCGTCGAGCGTCGGCACTCGTTCACCTTTGCCTGCGTCGGCGCGCTTGATTTCGGCCAGCGTCATCCGGTCAACGCGGCCTTTGAGGTTTGTCAGGCGGTCGAGCGCCGGATCGTGAATGACCACGACCTGATTGTCGGCGGTGACGTGCAGATCGAGTTCGATCATCTGCGCGCCTTGTCCGATGGCGAGATCGAACGCGCGCAGCGTGTTTTCAGGTTCGTAGGCAGACGCGCCGCGATGGGCGATGATGAGAGGAGGCATACTTCTACTTTACCTGAAACTCGCGCGAGCCGAGTATCAGCGCCGCAAGCTCCGAAGCCATCTCATTGCTCTTTTGCGTCGCGCGATTGTCAAACCTGGCCGGAGTCGTCTTCGCCCGCGTTTCGCTTAGCGCCCGCGATAAGGTTTCGCGCGTCTCCGGCGACACGTCGCTGTGAAGCAGCGCGGCCAGAAGCTGGTCAACAATTTTGTTTTGATCTTTGCCCGCGCCAGGTGTGGCGAAGCGCGAAGCGTCTACGCGCGTGCCGTTGACTCTGTTACCGATGAGCGCGACTGCGAAGTTCATTCTTTCGAGCAGCGCGGCGCTGCTCATCCATCGCGAAGAGTCTTCGGAGTAACCGGTCGGCGGCTGGCACATGTAAAGCGGCTCGCCCATTCGCGTCACAATTTGAATCAACGGATTCGCGCCGTCGGTCGAAGCTCCGGTCGCGCGGATCGCCGAGGCCACGAGTTCGAACGGTGATTTGATCTTGTTGCGGTAATGCTTCGGCGAGAAGAATTCCGGCGAAGTCAGGATGGCGCGCACGACTTCGCGGATGTCGCCACCGGTTTCGGTGAACTTCGCGGCCACGCGGTCAACGAGCGATTGCGGCGGTTCGTCGGCGACGAAACGCTGGCAGAGCTTGCGCGAGATGAATCTGGCTGTTGACGGATGCTTCGACAAAATATCGAGCACGCGCAGCCCGTCTTCGATCCCGCCGCCCGCGGCGATGCGTTTGCCGAGCACGATCTTTTCGCTCGGGTCGTGCGCGCGCGGGCGGAACGTGAAAGCCAGGTTGCCGCGCGGGCCAAGCGTCCATCCGGTGAAGCAGCGCGCGACGGCGATCACGTCATCCTGCGTGTATCCGCCGTCAACGCCGAGCGTGTGCAACTCCATCAACTCGCGCGCGTAATTTTCGTTCAGTCCTGGACGGCGGGGTGGCGGCAGCGGATTGCCGTCGGCGTCGAACTTCTGCGGTGGCGCAGGCCGCTCCACCTGGCTCATGAAATTGTCGAGGTAAAAGAGCATCGCCGGGCTTTGCGCGACGGCTGTCAGCAATTCTTTGAAATTGCCCAGCGCGTGTGGGCGGATCACGTCGCGTTCGTAAGAAGTCAGCAGCCAGCGGTCAGCGTCTTTTTGTCCGAAGACATTGAAGTGGTTGAACCAGAAATCAACCATCACTTCCTGCAATTGCTTTTCACTGAAGACGGCGCGCAACAGTTTGGCCTGCTGCAATTCGCGCAGCGGCTGGTTCTGATCGCGCGGCGGGCGCGACGGTTGAGGCGGAGGTTGTGGTTGCGCAGGCTGCGCTGGCATCTGCTGCATCTGCATCTGCTGCGGCTGTTGAGCCGGCATCGCTTCGCCGGGCCGGGCCATCATCTCCGGCTTCTCAGCTTCGCCGCCCGGCGCAGGCAGAGGCTTGATAACCGGCGTCGGCGTTGGCGTCGGTTGCGGGCGCACAGGCTGCGGCTCGAAATTCTGCAAAATATCGAACTGCGTCATCTGCAAAGTTCCAAGCCGATTGAGAGGCCGCGACAGAAAATCATCTGATAAATCTTCCGGGTGAAGCTGCTCTTCGATGTATCGTTCAATGCCCATCTGCCGCACGCGTTCGATGTCGCCGGGCCGGGGGCCGAAACCGGCGCGGTTGAGCAGGCTCAGAATCTTCTGCTCTTCGCTCAATTGCGGAATCGCGGCCGTCGCGCGGCGGGTACGCGTTGATGAATTCGAGGCGCTCAGTGGCAGCGGAATCAAACGCTCGTTGGCGAAGGCTCCGGCGGGCAGGCTTGGTTTGAGCGGCGCGACAGGCGAAGGCGGATTGCCCGGCGCTCCCGGCATTGTGTTCATGAGGCCGCGCAATCGTGTTTGCTGATCGGGCCTGAGCGACGGCGCGAACTCTTCCAGCAGCGAGCGGCGTTCGCGTTCAAGTTGCCCGCGAGCCTCATTGTGTTCCGGACTCCCTGGAGGTTGCTGGCTCATCCGCCGCAACAACTCGTCAATGCGCGGACGCCGTTTGCCGATCAAATCGGTGAGCGTTGATGTTTGCTCCGGCGTGAGCCGCAACTGATTGGTCAGATCGGCGATGACGCGCGCTTCGTCGAAAGGCGGTTGTTGCGCTGAAAACGAAATCGTAAAGACAAGCGCGAGCGCAAAAGCGCCGGCCAGCAGGAATGGAAAACGGGCGAAGATAATCGAATGCTTGCTCATTTCAGTTTCCTTTGCAGCAGATGTGTTGTTGCGGAGGCGGCGTCATCATACCACGACCTGCTGGTTTTGCGTTGATCGCTGGCGGAGTTGAAGACCTTTTCCCGATTGAGTAAGCTTGCCTGCCTTGCCAATCTTTTTGGCTATTTCACGCGAAAGCGGCAATCTCCGCAACGATGTCAATTCCACAGGCAGTCAACAACGAAGAGCCACGCGAAACTGATCGAGCCGAAGATCAGTTCGACAAACTTTACACGTTCGCCAAACTCGATCAGTACACGTTAAAACAGCGATTGATCATTCGTATTGCCGGATTTGTCCTCTACTGGCTGATACGCGCCATCGGCGCGACGTTGAGGTTTGAAATAATTGGCTGGGAGCATCACACCGAAAGTGAGCGGCTGATTTACTGTTTCTGGCACAACCGGATTCCGATTGCGACTTATTTCTGGCGGCGTCGCGGCATCGTGGTGATGTCGTCGCAGAGCTTCGATTCGGAATACATCGCGCGTTTCATTCAGCGGTTCGGTTATGGCGCGGCTAAGGGCAGTTCGACTCGCGGCGCGCGCGGCGGCTTGATTCAAATGATCCGCGCGGTTCGCAGCGGCAAGAGCGCGGCGTTCACCGTTGATGGGCCGCGCGGGCCGATTTACGAAGCCAAGCCCGGCGCGTTGTTGCTGGCGAAGAAATCAGGCGCGGCGATCCTGCCGTTTTCGATCTCGCTCGACCGATGCTGGCGATTGCCGAGCTGGGACCGGATCGAAATTCCGAAGCCCTTTGCGCGCGCCTTTGTCGTCATCGGCGAGCGGATTTATGTGAAAGACGCCGATGACGACGCGGAGCGGCAGCGGTTCCAGCGCGCGCTCGATGAACTGCGTGAACGCGGCGACACGCTTGTGTCGCGGTCTTCGTGACTTTATTGATCCGAGCAGAAACAAACAAAGATTCCTGCCACAGAGACACAGAGGCACAGAGATAAAAATAGTTGTGGATAGAATGCTGTTTTACTCTGTGGCTCTGTGGCTCTGTGGCAAAAGGTTTAACCCATCGCCAGTTGAACGCTGACCGGCACGCGATTGGTGAGAGTGTCGAAGACCGGCGAACGTTTCTGCGCCAGTTCGCATAGCTCCTTCAGCTTCTCCTCCGGCGCGTCGGCTTTGATCTTGAATGTGACGCGGATGTTTTCGTATCCGTTCCTCACGTTTTCATTCAAACCCAGAAATCCATGCAGGTCTATGTCGCCTTCAAACGACGATTCCACCGAATCAATTTTGATGCCTTGAGCTGCGGCGTGATAGACGAGGCTGGACGTCAGGCATCCGGCCAGCGCGTGCAGCACGAATTCAACCGGATTGGCGCCGTTATCCTCGCCGAGCAACACAGCCGGTTCGTCGTTGTCGAATATGAAGGTCTGTTTGCGCGAGGTGTCTTCCTGGCCGGCGCCGTAAAAGTCCTTGATCTTCGTACGATTGTGGCCGCCGCCGATCCACTGGTTATTCGCACGGAATTTGAACTTCGCCAAATCGGGATTGTCCTTGATCGCGTTGATCGTCGCGAACAACTGGTCAACATTCACTCCATTGATATTTCCGTTTTTCATAATTTTCCCTCCTTCGGAAAATTCCTGGGCGCGCGTCGCTTCCAGCGCTCAGACCCCGACCGAAGCCGAGCGCGCCTGAAGCGACGCGCGCCCAGGGGCCATTCTAAAGCAGTATTTTGCCGTCTCACTCTGCTTATGCGTATTTCGGGATCGAAAGCGGCAACGCCGGAAGAATTTTTTCAATTCGTATCGAGCCGTGAAGTCCGGACACATGCCGAACCCGCGTTATTGGTGAGGTTCATGGAATTATGATAATTTGCCCGCGTTGCGGCCCGTCTCGACCAAGAGGTAATCAATGATTGCGCAATCGCCTGATGAAGTCACTCAATTGCTACTGGCCTGGAACAGCGGCGATGAAGCCGCGTTGGACAAACTCATCCCGCTGGTTTACGAAGAACTGCGCCAGGTGGCGAAGCGCTATATGCGGCGCGAACGCGAAGACCACACGCTGCAAACCGCCGCCTTGGTCAACGAAGTTTACTTGCGCCTGATTGACGCCAAAAATGTCCGGTGGCAGGATCGCGCGCATTTCTTTGCGATCTCGGCGCAATTGATGCGGCGGGTGCTGGTGGAATTCGCGCGCCGTCGCGGGCAGATCAAACGTGGCGGCGAGGCCCGCCAGATTTCAATTGAAGAGGCTTTGGCCGTTGGCCGGGACCAGAACGCAGACGTTGTGGCGCTCGATGACGCGTTGACGGAGCTGGCTAAGCTCAATCTGCGACAGAGCCGTGTGGTCGAGTTGCGTTTTTTCGGCGGGCTGACTGAAGAGGAAATAGCCGAGGCGCTGAAGATTTCGCCGCGCACGGCGCGCAACGACTGGCGGTTGGCGCGCGCCTGGCTTTATCGAGAGTTGAATAAAGAACAATGACGCCTGAACGGTGGGAAAAGATCGGACAGCTTTACACGTCGGCGCTGGAAGTGGCGCCGGACGAGCGCGCCGCTTTTCTCGAAGAAGCCTGCGCGGGCGATGAAGAGTTACGCCGCGAGGTCGAATCGTTGATCGCCGCGGACGCGCAGGCGGGAGATTTCATCGCCGCGCCGGTCTTCGGAAATTCGGTTGAAACACTGACGGAAGAAAATATCCATTCACTGGTAGGCAAAAGATTCGGCGATTATGAGGTCCTGGCCTTTCTGGGCAGAGGCGGGATGGGCGAGGTTTATCAGGCTCGCGATCCCAGCCTCGAACGCCGGGTCGCGCTCAAACTGCTGCTCGACGATTTCACCCGCGACGAAGCCCGCGTGCGCCGCTTCACTCAGGAAGCCAAAGCAGTCTCGGCGCTCAATCATCCGAACATCATCACCATTTACGAAATCGGCGAAGCCGACGGGCGGCGTTACATCTCCACCGAATTCATCGAAGGCCAGACGCTGCGCAGGCAGTTGGCGTCAGAGCGAATGACATTGCCCATAGCGATGGACACCGCCATCCAGATCGCCGGCGCGCTCGGCGCGGCTCACGACGCCGGCATCGTGCACCGCGACATCAAGCCCGAAAACATCATGGCGCGGCCTGATGGGTTGGTGAAAGTTCTGGACTTCGGACTGGCGAAGCTGACCGAGCGCCGCACGAGCGTATCAATATTCGATACCCAGGCGTCGTCCGCCGGGTTCAAGACCGATCCTGGAATGATTCTGGGCACGGTGGCTTATATGTCGCCTGAGCAGGTGCGCGGCGATGATGTGGACGCGCGCAGCGACATCTTCAGCCTGGGCGTCGTCTGTTACGAAATGATCGCCGGGCGCAGGCCGTTTATCGGCGAAACCAGCAGCCACGTGATCGTCTCGATTTTGGACAAGGAGCCTGATCCGCTGCCCGAGGCGCCCGACGAACTTCAGCGCATCGTCGGCAAAGCGCTGCGCAAAGACCGCGAGAGACGTTATCAAAGCGCGGAGGATTTGCTGGCCGACCTCAGAGCATTGAAGCAAAAGCTGGAACTGCAAACCGAGCCGACCTGGGATCAATCCAGGCAGGATAAAATTACTGCGCCCGACGGAGATCGAAAACCGGCGCGCGCTGCCGCCATTCGGATCAATCCGGCAAGCGGCGGCATAAGGACGACCACGCGTCTGATGATCAGCGCCGAGCGGTTGCTTCATCGGCTCAACATTTATAAACGAGTCGCCATGATCGCGGTGACGGCTTTAATCATCGTCGCCATCGCCGCGATCTTCTACTTCGGCCATTCGCCTGCTCTGACCGAGAAAGACACCGTGCTGCTGGCCGATTTCGTCAACCAGACGGGGGACGAAGTCTTCGACAGCACCCTCAAACAGGCGCTCGCCGTGCAACTGGAGCAGTCGCCATTCCTGAGTTTCTTTCCCGAAGAGAACATCCGCGAGACGTTGCGTTACATGGGGCGGCAGCCCGACGAGCGCGTGACGAAGGAACTGGCGCGGGAGATTTGCCAGCGACAGGGCGTCAAGGCGTTGCTGGCCGGTTCGATCGCGCGGTTCGATCAGCGTTACTCCATCATCCTCGAAGCGATCAACAGCCAGACCGGCGCGACGATTGCCAGCGCGCTGGCCGAAGCCGACGGAAAGGATCAAACGCTGCGGGCGCTGGGCAAAGCCGCCACGCAATTGCGCGAGAAGCTGGGCGAAAGTCTGAGTTCGGTCCAGAAATTCGACGCGCCGATTGAACAGGCTACGACTCCCCGGCTTGACGCGTTGAAGGCCTGGTCGCGCGGAGTCGAGATAGCGCGCAGCGGCAAGGGACAGGAAGCGATTCCGTTTTACAAACATGCGAAAGAGTTGGATCCGAATTTCGCCAAAGCCGACGTCTCGCTCTCGGTGGCTTACATCAATCTTGGGCGCCTTGATTTGTCGGCTGAACACGCGGCCAGGGCCTTCGCGTTGCGCGATCGCGTGACCGAGCGGGAGAAGTTCGACATCACCGGCAATTACCACGCGTTGGCGTCGGGTGACCTGTTCAAGGCGATTGAAGCGGTGGAGATGTGGAAACAAACCTATCCGCGCGATTACGGCCCGCGCAGCCGTCTGGCTTCGCTCTACCGTTTGATCGGGCGGTTTGATGACGCGCTGGCCGCCGCGCGCGAAGCCAATCAGCTCAACCCCAGAGCTACTGTTCCATACGTGACCCTGGGAAACTCGCTCATTCAACTCAACCGGTTCGATGAAGCGCGAGCGATCATCGAGCGGGGACTTCAGCAGCAACTCAGCACGGCGACTTCCCACCGCGATCTTTTTTACATTGGGTTGATCAAGGGCGATCCGGCGATGATGAAACTTCAGATTGATTGGGCCGCCGGGAAATCGGATGAATACTGGGCGCTTCATTGGCAGGCGCAGTCGGAATCTTTCGCTGGACGATTGACGCGGGCGCAGGATTTTTACCGTCGCGCCGCCGAACTGGCCGCCCGCAGCCGTCCGGAGCGGGCCGCGTGGTTTGTCGAAGAGGCCGCGCTGAGGTCGGCGGTCTGCGGATTGTGTCAGCAAGCCAAAGCCGATGGCGCGCGCGCAGGCGCGTCATCGCGGATAAGTTTGCAATCGTATGTCCCGATCGCTGCGAGCAGGGCGTTGGCGCTGGCGCTGTGCGGCGAAACCGGGCGCGCTCAATCGCTCGCCAACGAAGCGCGTAAGGACAATCCGCAATCCACGCTGGCCAACGTCGTCTGGCTGCCGGTGATTCATGCGGCCATCGAACTTCAACGCGGCGATCCGGATCAGGCCATTCACTCGCTGCAGCCGGTGGCTGATTACGAACAGGCGGCTCTCTTCTGGCCGGCGTACCTTCGCGGCCAGGCGCATCTGCAACGAAAATCCGGAGTGGAAGCGGCGGTTGAATTTCAAAAGATCGTTGATCATCGCGGCTGGGACCCGGCTTCGCCTTTGTGGCCGCTGGCGCAACTCGGACTGGCTCGCGCCGCCGCGCTGAACAATGATGCGGCGCGGAGCCGTCGGGCTTATCAGGATTTCTTCGCGTTGTGGAAAGACGCTGACGCTGGCCTGCCGATTCTGGCCGAAGCGAAGAAGGAATACGAGAAACTGAAGATCAAACCCTGATTCATGATTATTCATCGCCCTCCATTCGCCATCCATCATTTCACTTCGCTCGGTTCCACCAACGATCATTTGAAACAGATGATCGCCGCGCCGGAATTCACGTGCGTCGTCGCTGACGAACAAACTGCGGGGCGTGGACGCCGCGCGCGGACGTGGCACTCATCGCCCGGCGATGGTCTTTATCTTTCCATCCTGCTCCGCCCTCAATCCGGCTCTTCATCAAAGATTCCCCTGGTCAGTCTGATGGCCGCCGTCGCCGTCGCCGAAACGATGATCGAGCGCGGCGTCGCGGGCGTTGATATCAAATGGCCCAACGACGTTTTGTTGAAAGGCCGCAAAGTCGGCGGCATTCTCGCCGAAGCCGTGAGCGCAGGATCGGAAGCGCCGCGCATCATCCTCGGCGCCGGAGTCAATCTGAATCATCAATCCTTCCCGCCTGACCTGAGCGAGACAGCGACATCGGTCGCAATCGAAACCGGCGAGCGAATCGCAGTTGAAGAATTCCGCGATCAACTGCTCGACAAGATCGCGGAGTGGTACGCGGTCTGGAAGCGCGACCAGACCGGATTGATCATCAATCGCTGGCAGCAGCTTTCAACCTATGCGCGCGGCCAGCGGGTGATCGTCAATCTAGACGACGAAAAGATCGCTGGCGTGACTGCGGGACTGACTGAAACGGGAGCGCTGCGATTGATCGTTGACGGCGGCGAAGTGAAAATAATTCTGGCTGGCGAAGTGATGAGACTGCGTAAAACCGTCGAATGATTTCCTCAGAAAAAGTCCGACAAGCTGCCAGCTTGTCGGACATCACACAACAAAATTTTCTTCGGCGGCGCTCAATCACACACTCATAAGTTGTACGGATATGATGTGAGAGTTAAGATGTGATTGTTTGATTCCCCATGGCGAAAACACACGAACGAATTGAGATCGAGTTAAGAGTGAATGAGGCGTCGGCGCCTTCGGCCATGAACTACTTCAACTATTTCACTGAAATCGAAGAAGAGTTTGTTAAGCGGCGCGGCAGCCACATGATGGTTTCGCCGCTCGACTGGACTTTGATTGAAACCTGGAAGCAGCGCGGCATTCCCCTCTACATCGTGCTGCGCGGAATCAATTCTTCGTTTGACGGATACAATCAACGCCTCAATCGCGGACGCAAAATCAATTCACTGTTTTTCTGCCAGCAGGAAGTCGAAGCGCTGTTTCAGGAATACATCGAATCGCGCGTGGGAGCGGTTCAGAGCGCCGGAAATGGCGCGCCTCAAAACGGCAATGGCGATTCGCAATTCACTCTTGCGGCGATTGCGGATTTTTTGAAAGGACAGCTCGAAGCCTTGTGGCGGCTGGAGGCGAAGCATCTTGATCCGGCGCTCAAAGAGACTTTCGCCCGCATTTCTCAGCGACTGTCGCAGATTATCGAAGACCTGGAACAGACCGGCGCCCTCTCTCCCGAACTGCTCGAAATGGATTTGATGATGATCGAAGAAGTGGCGCTCGACGGTTTGAGAGAGCACGCGGGCGAGGAAAATATCAAACAATTGCGAAAGGAAGCCAACAACAAGCTGCGCAGTTACAAACAGAGCATGGAGCGCGAAGTTTATGAACAGACGATCAACAACTTCGTCGCGCAACGGCTGCGCGAACAATACCAGGTTCCGCGATTGAGTCTGTTCTATCTGTGAGGTAGGGAGTGGGGAGTGGGGAACAACTGGTTTTTCCCACTCCCTACTCTCCACTCCCCACTCCCCACTTCCTACTCCCTGCTTCCGAAGAGGATGACAAATTATGGCGACACCCGCAGAACTCATTGCCCCGGATGCAAGCGCCAATCGTTCAGTCACGGTCGGCGAAATCCATGAAGTCGCAATCGAGAAGCTGGTCTACGGCGGCGACGGGTTGGCGCACATCGGCTCGCAGGCCGTCTTCGTGCCTTTCACAGCCGCAGGCGATTTCGTTCGCGTGCGGATCGTCGAATGCGAACGAAATTACGCGCGCGGCGTGATCGATGAGATTCTCGACCCATCGCCGTTGCGCCGCACGCCGCCTTGTCCTTATTTCGGCGTTTGTGGCGGCTGCCAGTTGCAGCACCTCGATTACCGCGCCCAGCTCGAAGCGAAAGTTTCTTTCGTCCGCGAATCGCTGCGCCGCATCGGCCACATCGAATGGGATGAAGGGATCGGCGTGCGTTCAGCCGAAGAGTTCGGCTACCGTTCACGCGCCGAGATCAAAGTTTCGCGCGATGAAGACGGGCGGGCGCGCATCGGTTATTTCCGCTCCGGCACACAGGAAGTTTGCGAAATCGAAAACTGCCTGATCCTGCTGCCCGCCGCCAACCGCGAATTGCAGCGGCTTCACACCGAAAGCTCGCTGGTTCCGAACGACGCGACGCGTGTCCACCTGACTGTCGGCGACGACGAACTGATCGTCACACCGGCCAATGGCGAACAGGGGCGCGCCGCCGAATTCGATTCGATGGGCACGGCGCATCAGCGCATCGCCGGAGTCAATTACGGCTTCGGCGTGCGTTCGTTTTTCCAGGGCAACAGGTTGCTGGTCGAAGAACTGGTCAAGGAAGCGGTCGGGAACGCCGCAGGCAAACTGGCGATTGATCTTTACGCCGGAGTCGGTCTGTTTTCATTGCAGTTGGCGAAAACGTTCGAGCAGGTTTGCGCGGTCGAAGGGAACAAGACCGCCGCCAATCACGGCGTCGAAAACGCGCGGCTCAACGGAGCGAACAACGTCCGATACGAACCGATCTCGGTCGAGGCGTGGCTGAAATACAAGTCGGCTGAAATTCCCCGGCCCGATTTCGCGCTGCTCGATCCGCCGCGCGCAGGCGCCGGAGTCAAAGTGGTCGAGAGGTTGGCGGCGATGGCCCCACCCGCGTTGACTTATGTCTCGTGCGATCCGGCGACGCTGGCGCGCGATCTGCGCCTGCTTCTAGATTACGGCTACCGGATTGATTCGATCACCGCGCTCGATATGTTCCCGCAGACATTTCACGTCGAAACAGTCGTTCGATTGCGGATTGCGGATTGAGGATTGCGGATTTCAGAGATTGAAGCTTCGGCTTCACTCGAATTTCCCAAACTTCAAATCCGCAATCCGCAATCCGCAATCAGCTATGCCACGCCGCCTCAGCTTCACGCGGCTCAGCCTGTTCGAGCAGCCGCTGGTTTTCATCGCCGCGTTTTTCATCGCGGGGCTGCTCTTCGCGGCTCGATTCCATTTTCCAATTCACGTCTGGTTGATTCTGTCCGCCGTTTTGTGGCTGGCGGCTTCAGCTTGTTTGTTGGCGAAGCGGGGAGGGCCGGCGGCGAAATGGATTGTGACGAGTCTGCTGGTGATCCTGGGTTTCGCCTGCGGCTGCGCGTTGTGGGCGATCAACGAAGCCGGAATCGCCGAAGACCGCGTGCGCAGATTGTTCGAGCGCGGCGAATTGAAGATTGAAGAGCCGGTCGAGATCTGGGGAACGCTCAACGACGCGCCGGAACTCGCGCCTGACAGAATCTACCTGAGCGTAGCGGTCGAGAAGGTTGCGACGATGGGGAAAGAACAAACCGCGTCCGGCGTCGTGCAGATCGCAGCGCCACTCAGGGATGATCAATCGCGCGGTGAATACGATCAGCTTGCGCTCGATTACGGCTCGCGCGTGCGCGTCTTCGGCAATCTGAGCGACCGGCGGGGTTATCGCAATCCTGGCGCGCCCGATTTCGACGAGATGCTGGAACATCGCGGGTTCGACGCTACAGGCTGGGTCAAAAGCCCGCTGCTCATCGAAAATCTGGGAGCAGGCAGCCGCAACGCGATTCTGAATCGGCTTTACCGAATCCGGGCGAGCGCCATCGCCATCACACTTCACAGCTTCACTCAGCCGGCGTCGGGAATCCTGGTCGCCGCGCTGTTCGGCAATCGCCATTTCCTGTCGCGCGATACGGCTGAAGTTTTTCGCGCAGGCGGCACGTTCCATCTGCTGGTCATTTCAGGCCTGCACGTGGCGTTGATCGCGATGGCCGCGCTCTGGCTGGCGAAGAGGCTGAGCAATTCGCGTCTGGTTCAACATTCGCTGGTGATGGCGCTGATGTGGGCTTACGCGTTGATGGTCGGCGCGCAGCCTTCGATCACGCGCGCGGTGGTGATGCTCAGCGTCGCGCTCGTCGGGCAATTGATTTTCCGCTCGTCGGTTGGCGCGAACACACTGGCAATGTCAGCGATTGTGTTGCTCGCCTGGCAACCGCGCGACATTTTCAATCCGGCGTTTCAGCTTTCTTTCCTGACTGTGTTGATGATCGTGGCCTTCGCCTCGCCGCTTTATCTGCGGTTGAAACAAATCGGTGAGTGGCAGCCTTCGATGTCAACGCCCTATCCGCCGCGCGTTCCGCAGCCGGTGAGATGGCTGGCCGAGACGCTGTTCTGGAATGAACGCGAATTCCGCAAGGAGATGAAGCGCGCGCCGATTCGATACCGGTTGGAAAAATCGCGCGCGGGGATGTGGTTGAACAGGTTTCGATTTCAGTGGGCGATCCGCTGGATTGCGACAACGCTGTTCACGACGATGGCGGTTCAAGCGGGCTTGTTGCCGCTGATGATCCATCACTTTCACCGTTTCTCGATTGTTTCGCCGGTTGCGAACGTCGTCGAAGCCGCGCTGGTCTTCGTGTTGATGATCGCGGGCGCGGCGTTTCTGCTGATCCATTCGATCATCGGCGCGTGGGCTTTGAAGCTCTCGCCGGTTGTGAATTGGGTTGGGTGGCTGACTGTGGAAGCAGGGAAGCCGCTGCTCGGCTGGCGCAAGGCGAGTTTCCGCGTGCCCGATTTCGGCGAGCATTGGCAATCGGTCTTCGCCGCATACTTCCTTGCCGCGCTGATTCTGATCATTGCCACGAACGAATGGAATCCGTTCCGCAAAGGCGATCAAGGCGGAGACGCGCGCCGAAAGATTGCCGGACGCTTCGCGGCTGCGGCGTCAACGCTCACGCTCATCGCGCTCGGCTGGTTGTTGGTCATCCATCCGTTCAAACACGAATTTGAGCGCGGACGATTGAGCGTGACTTTTCTGGATGTCGGTCAGGGCGACTCGATGCTGATCAGCTTTCCGCAAGGCTCGTTGATGCTGCTCGACAGCGGCGGGCGAATAGATTTCGATTCGCGCGAAGGGCGCGAAGAAAACGAAGACGCGTTTGTCGAAGACCGCATCGGCGTCGCCGAAGCCGCGGTGATGCCGTATCTGTGGCGACGCGGAATCAAGCGCCTCGATTGGATAGCGGCGAGCCACGGTCACCCGGATCACGTCGGAGCTTTCGCGGAAATCGTTCGGGATTTTGAAATTGGTCAGGCTCTGCGCCCAGCCTCGCCGAGGGCCGACCTCTTCGATCAGACTTTGCGCTCATCCGGTTTGCCAACGCGGAGCCTGAAGCGCGGCGATGAGTTCGCGATTGACGGCGCGCGGATCGAAGTCCTGTCGCCCCCGGTTCAAACCGAAGCCGCGCTGCTCTCCGAAAACGATCAATCGCTTGTCCTGCGAATCAGCTTCGGCGCTCGCAGCTTCCTGCTGACGGGCGACATCGAACGCGAAGCCGAAGAGATGCTGGTCGCCAGTGGCGCCGACCTGCGCGCCGATGTTCTGAAAGTCGCGCATCACGGGTCGAAGACTTCTTCGGCGGCTGAATTTTTGGAGAAAGTGAAACCGCAACACGCGGTAATCTCGGTCGCCTATCCAAGCCCGTTCGGCCACCCCCACGCCGAAGCTCTCGCGCGTTTGCAAACGACCAACGCGCGCATCCGGCGAACGAGCGAATGCGGCGCGATTACGATCTCGACCGATGGCTCCGACCTGCGCGTCGAAACATTCGTCAAGTCCGGATCAGATGCGCGATCCGCCGATAAAGCTTCGCGCTCATCCCGCGAACGATGATGATGTCCTGCGGGCGTCTGAAGCGTCCGTGCTTGCTGCGGTGTTCGATGATGCGTGAAGCGAGCGCAGGGCCGATGCCGGGCAATCGCTCAAGTTCTTCAGTTGATGCGGTGTTGATGTTGATGCGCTCTTCACTTTGAGGCTGCGGAATTGAAGCCGTAGCAGCTTGCGCTATGTTGGTTAGCGCGATAACTAAGCTGAGCGCCGTAGCGGCTGTTGTATATGCGCGCTTCACAATGACTCTCCTTGGCCCGCTTGCGGTAGATGAAGCCGTTGCTCCCAATCGGATTCATCCGGCCCTCTTCATTTCGCGCCGGTCAAAACAAAGTCAATATGCCAATGATTTGATCCGTCGAGAGGGCTTCGATTTCATCGTGGTGATTCCGCAGTATGCTCTCAATGTCCGAGGTCTTGCAGTTCCCACGCCGAATCCATATCACTTTCGGTGGAAAGCCGAGCAGCAGGGACAAGTCGCTGAAGTCGGCGTCTTTGGTCACGATCAGGAAATCGTGCTGCTTGGCGTATTCGCGAATGACTGTGTCATCAACCCGGTCGAGTCCCAGCAGGTAGACGTGGCTCGAATCAGGGAAGAGATCGCTGAGGCGGTTGATCAGACGAGGCGACAGGTTGTGATCGAAGAGCAGTTTCACACCGGCACGACCATCAAGCTTTTTTCCCGATCCGCCGCATAACTCAAACAGGCGCGGATGTCTTCTTCCGTCAGATACGGGAAGTCATCAAGAATCTCCTGCGGCGTCATGCCAGAGGCGAGGTATTCAAGCACATCATAAACAGTGATCCGCATCCCTCTGACGCAGGGCTTGCCGCCGCGTTTCCCCGGTTCAATCGTGATGATGTCTTTGTAATTCATGCGCCGATAGTAAACCCGTCAATTATGATCGGACAAGCGATTGCCGCCGCACGGCTCGTTGGAGCGACCGGCCTCTCTGCTGAAGTTATGTGGCAAAAACGCGCCGCAATCCTAAGCTTGGGGTTGACGGTGATCAAGCGGAAAGCGCCGAAATCAAATCAATCAGCGCAAGCCATGAATCTTCAATCTGAATTCGCCGTTGGTGATCGAGGGGCCTTCAGGCGCGCGGCGGGCGAAGTTGATCGCCTCGGCGCAGATCATCGGCACGCCTCCGCGCGACGTCTGCAAGCCGTAATGCTGGTTGGTGAGGATGGCTTTCAGGCGCGGGTTGTGCGGGGCGGTGACGCCGTAACGCAGCGAGATGATCGGCAGTTCGGGCGATTGCGACGGGTTGATGAATTCGATGCTGTCGTCGTAGATGTTGATGCGGGCCTGGCGGTCGCGCGCGCTCCAGTCGCGGTGGGCGAGCGAGTTGGTCAGGGCTTCGATGATCGCGCCGCGATGGTAACTGGCGCGGGTTTGCAGGAAAGAGTCGGCGTCGGCGTCGGCGCTGTGGCTCTCGCGGGTTTTGCGCGACGGGCGAGCGTCCCAGAGGTCAACGTAGCGGTTGATGAAATTGATCGCGCCGTCGAAGAGGCGGAACAGATTGCCCTGGAATTGTGATCGTTCGATGACCGGCGAGTTGTGGTCGTTACCGCTGTGCCGAGTCAGTTGCAGATCGGCGCGGGGCATCAGTTCGGCTACGCGGCCATTCAAGCCGAAAAGCAACAGCCCGCCTACGGTCAGCAAGAGATCGTCTTCGATCTTCACGGCCAAACCCATGTCGCGGAGCACGGAATCGGTCGGGAAGCCTTTGGTTGATTCACCCCAGTAGCCGGGATTGACGCCGCGCACGTAGCTCCAGAAGAGCGATTCATCAACATCGCTTTCGAGGTCGGCGTGGAAGACCGGCGTTTGCTCGAAACGCGTCAGGCGCATTTCACCCATGATCAGTGAAAGCTCCTCGCGCGTCGTTTCGCGCTTGGTCGCGCCTTCGCGCAGGTAGAAGCGGTCGTCGAGCGTGCGGTGCGGGCGGTTGTCCGTATCTACTTCCAGCAGGACGATGCGGCGCCCGTTGTCGAAGGCGACTTTGTTGATGTAAGGGAAGACGGGCGGCTGGATGTGATTAGCGCAGATATCGCGAAGATCGGTTTCAACCGCTTCGGGATCATCAACGCCTTCGATGCGCAGTTGATCGTTGACTCCGAAGACCATCGCGCCACCGCCGGTGTTGGCTAACGCAATGATTTCGGCGGTCAGCTTTTCGATGTTGCTGAAGCGGACTTTCAGTTCAAGGTAGGTGTCTTCGCCGCCACGCACCATCCGCACCAACTCCCCGCGCGAAGTCGCCGGGGCGGGGAGGTCAACCTGGTAAGCGTAATAGGATCGCTCTGAACCAGGCGCCTGGCGCGGACGCCGATAAACGTTGTTCCGTTTGCGTGCCATTGCTTCGGCGGCAAGGTTTACGCGCAGGGGGCGATAAACAAAAATCGCCGCTTTGTAGTTGTGTGAGTGAGCGGAAATTATTTCTACAAAGGCGAGATCAATTCCTACTCACCCGGTTATTGGTGAAACGTCCGTAGCCGGTAGCGTTGCGTGAGCGGACGTTAAGCGGGCTTGGCCTTGTCCTTACCGCCTGACTTCTCATCCTCGGCGTCGGCTTCAGCCATCCCTACTTTGAAATTGCGGATGCTTTCGCCCATGCCTTTGGCGAGTTGGGGCAGACGGTTTGCGCCAAAGAGTATGAGGACAATAACGAGGATAATGATCAATTCCCAGCCGCCCGGCGCCCAAAGTAAAAGCAGGTTGTTCATGGAATTCTCCTTGATGCCCAAATTAGGTGTTGGATTCGAAACGCATTGTAGCGTCGCGCTCGCAAGGGTGTCAATCAGGCGATTCCTTGATGTTGCCTAAGTTCGATGCTATATTGCGCGGCGGTTTATGGGCAGCGCTAATCGCCAGTATTCATCAGTAATTTGACGCGCAAGCGACAGCTTGCGCTGAACTTTCTTCAAGGGCGTTTGTGCCGTTGGCGGTCACGCCCTGAAATTCGGGCAGGCGCCTCGATCGGCGCCGATCCGGTTTAGTGGATGATTTTTCAAGGAGGGCAAAGTTATGGCAGACAATCAAGGCGGCGGTGGGGATAAACTGGTTTACTTTTTGATCGGCGCCGGGATCGGCGCGATCACTGCATTACTCTTCGCTCCGAAATCGGGCAGTGAGCTTCGTTCGGATATCGCCGACGCGACTAAAAAAGGACTCGATTACGCCCGCGACACCGGACGCGACATCGGTGAGCGCGCGAGTGATTATTATCAAACCGGCGTCGAGCGCGCTGCGGAGTATTACCAGACCGGTATCGAACGCGCGTCCGAACTGACGCATCGCAGCAAAGAGGCGGTCAGTGATTTGACCGACCGGGGGAAAGATTTGATCAATCGTCAAAAAGCTCAATTCGCCGCAGCCATCGAAGCGGGCAAACAAGGTTACCGCGAAGCCAAGCAGTCCGATCAGGGCAAGATCAGCGCGGCGGTTGAGGAAAGTTGATTTTAAGCAGGGAGTAGGGAGTGGGGAGCAGGGAGTGGAGAGCGCTAAGCGCCCACTTCCCACTTCCCACTCCCTACTCCTCGCTGAGGAGAGCGAGCAGTGGAAAGCACTTTGACTTACTTCATTGCCATCGGCGTCGCAGTGTTGCTGATTGTCCAGGCGGCGGTCTTCATCGGAATTTATTTTCTGGCCAAGCGGCTGGTCGCCATCGCCGAACGCACCAGTCAACTCCAGACTCGCGCCGAATACCTGCTCAACAACACCGAACCGGTTTTGAAGATGGCGCAGGGCGTGATGTCCGAACTGAAAGAGGCCGGCGCTTACTTTTCGCAGGGAGCGCAGCACATTTCGGCCATCGCTGAAATGGCCAAAGACGAAGTCGCCGAGGTCAAACACCTGCTCGGAGACACGACGGCCATCGCCCGCCGCGAAGTCGAGCGCGCGCGCGAAAAAGTGGACAAAGTGCAGAACACGCTGGCGGTCGCAACCGATCAGTTCGCGCGCACCACAGCGATGGTGCAACACAGCGTCCTTGAACCCGCGCGCGAATTTTCGTACCTGATGTTCGGTCTGCGGCGCGCCTTCGACGTTTTGTTCTCCGGCAATCGCCTGCCGGTCAACCGCGCTTATCAGGACGAGGAATTATTCATTTGACGCTCCATTCGGAGCGGGCGGAAAAACTTACCGTCAAATAAAAGCACTCGCGCTCCGGCAAATAACAGCCGGGGCGCGAGTGCTTTTTTATCGCCCATCTTTACTGTATCATCGGGCTTTATTTTTGCAGCCCCGGAGACCACACCACACACCATTGAGGCTGAATGAAAGTGAATTATGGAAACAGAAGCGAAACTCGATCTTAAAACCACAGTCAACCTTCCCGACACTCCCTTCCCGCTCAAAGGCAATCTGGCGCAGAACGAACCCGCGCGTTTGAAGAAATGGGAAGAGATCAATGTTTACGAGCGTTTGCGCGAAGTCCGCGCGGGGCGCTCTTTGTACGTGCTGCACGACGGCCCGCCTTACGCCAACGGGCGCATCCATCTGGGCCACGTGCTCAACAAGGTTCTCAAGGATTTCTGCATCAAGTCGCGTTCGATGATGGGACATTGGACGCCTTACATTCCGGGATGGGATTGTCACGGTTTGCCAATCGAGATTCAGGTTGACAAGGAATTGGGCGCAAAGAAGGGGCAGATGAGCAAGCTCGACATTCGCCGGGCCGCGCGCAAACACGCCGAGAAATTCCTGGCTTTGCAGCGCGAAGACTTCATCCGCCTGGGCATCTTCGGCGAGTGGGAAAATCCGTATATGACGATGGACCCGAAGTACCAGGCGACCATCGTCCGCGTCTTCGGCAAATTCGTCGAGGAAGGTTCGATCTACAAAGGACTGCGTCCCGTTCACTGGTGCATCAATTGCCAGACGGCGCTCGCCGAAGCTGAGGTCGAATACAAGGATCACGCCAGCCCGTCGGTTTACGTGAAGTTTCCGTTCCCGGACGCGGCGAAGATCGCCCCGGCGCTCGCGGGTCGCAACGTCAGCATGGTCATTTGGACGACCACGCCGTGGACGCTGCCCGCCAATCTGGGCATCGCGGTCAACACGGAGTTTGAATACAGCGCGGTCGAGATTGGCCAGGATGTTTTCATCGTCGCCAGCGGATTGTTGAAGCAGGTTGCGGAGAAACTCGGCTGGGGAGAAGAGCCTGAGGTGGTTGCGACGATCAGCGGCGAAAAGTTCGACCGTCTGAAAGTTCGCCATCCGTTCATCAATCGCGACAGCCTGTTGATGCTCAGCGATCACGTCACGCTCGACGCCGGCACGGGTGTGGTGCATACGGCTCCGGGGCACGGTTACGAAGATTACGTGATCGGCAAACAGTACGGCCTCGACATCTACAATCCGGTGGACAATCGCGGAATCTTCATGAAAGACGTGGAGCGTTTCGCAGGCGAGCAGGTCTTCAAAGCCAACCCGAAGATCGTCGAGTTCATGCGCGAGACTGGAGTATTGCTGCACAACGAGAAACACGAACACCAGTACCCGCATTGCTGGCGCTGCCATAATCCGGTGATCTTTCGCGCCACGCCTCAATGGTTCATCTCGATGACGGCTACGGGGCTGAACGACCGCGCCATCGCCGCCTGCGATCAGGTTCAGTGGGTGCCGGAGTGGGGCAATGAGCGGATGAAGAATATGTTCCGTGGCCGCCCCGACTGGTGCATCTCGCGCCAGCGCGCGTGGGGCGTGCCGATCACGGTGTTCTATTGCGAAGATTGCGGCGAATCGCTGGTTGATCCGAAGCTGATCAATTACGTCGCGGATATTTTCGAGAAAGAATCCGCCGACGCCTGGTACGAGCGCGACGCTGGCGAACTGGTTCCGCCCGGAACGAAATGCAGTTGCGGGTCGGCCAGGCTGAGCAAGGAGATGGACATCCTGGACGTATGGATTGATTCGGGATCGAGTTCGCTCGCCGTGCTCGAACCGCGCGGACTGCCTTACCCGGCGGATGTCTATCTGGAAGGTGGCGATCAATTCCGGGGCTGGTTCAATTCGTCGCTGGTTGTCGGTCTCGAAGCCAAAGGCGCGCCGCCTTATCGCGCGGTGATCACCAACGGCTGGGCCGTTGACGTGAGCGGCGAGAAGATGTCGAAGTCGAAAGGTACCGGCGTTGATCCGCATACGGTGATCAAGCAGAGCGGCGCGGAGATTCTGCGCGTCTGGTGTTCGGCGCTCGATTATCACGATGACGTGCGCATCTCGGACGAAATCCTCAAGCGCATCTCGGACGCTTACCGCAAGCTGCGCAACACGGCGCGTTATTGTCTGGGCAATCTCGCCGATTTCGACCCGAAGCGCGACCGCGTGGCCTTCGATCAGATGGCGGAGATTGACCGCTGGGCGCTGGCCAAGTTGAATGAAGTGACGAAACGTGTGCTCGCGGCTTACGAGCGTTACGAGTTCACGGACGTTTATCAATCGCTCTACAACTTCGCCACTATCGAGATGTCGGCGTTGTACTTCGACATCCTGAAAGACCGGCTTTACACCTACGCGCCCCGCTCGCTTGCGCGGCGTTCGGCGCAGACGGCGTTGTACGAAATCGTTCACCGGTTGTCGCGGCTGCTGGCGCCGGTGCTGGTCTTCACCGCCGACGAAATCTGGGAGAACATTCCGGGCGCGGCGAATGAAGCGCAGTCGGTGCATCTGGCCGAGTTTCCGGCCTACGAAGAGGCGTGGCGCAACGACGACCTGCTCAAACGCTACGAGCGATTGTTCGATGTTCGCGGCGCGGTGATGAAGGCGCTCGAAGAGGCGCGCAACGCCAAGCTGATCGGCGCGGGGCTGGAAGCGAGGATCACGATTACCGCCGACGCCGCGACGAAATCGTTTCTGGAATCTTTCGGCGAAGACCTGCGGTTCATCTTCATCGTTTCAAAAGTCGAGTTGCGCGAAGGCGCGGAGTTGGGCGTGAAGGTTGACGCGGCTGAAGGCGAGAAATGCGAACGCTGCTGGCATTACACGACGGATGTCGGCGCGGACACGCGCTATCTGGGCGCATGCCAACGCTGCGTGGCGAATCTGAATGAGATGTTGGCTCGATAATCCGATGGGAGTAAACTCTCCGCAGTCGAAAGCCGAAGCGGAGAGGAGAACCTACGCCAGAAGAAGATGAGACCAATTGCGTTTGCGCGAATTATGGCAATAGACATCCGGCGATTTCTCGCGGGGGCGAATTCGTAATCGAAGAGGTTCGAGATTGAACTGATTGCAAATGATGCGAACCAAATTTTCATATCTGCTTATTACCGTCATTGCGCTCGTCGCCGATCAGTTGACCAAATTGTGGGCGACGGCGTCGCTCAAACCGGTTGTCTTTATTGAAGTGGTTCCCGGATTTTTCCGGCTCAGTTACGCGACCAATCGCGGCGTGGCGTTCAGCCTTTTCGCCGACAGCCAGTTCGACATCCGATGGATACTGGCGGGAATTTCGCTCGTCGCCGCGCTGTTTGTGTTCAGTTATTTCAGGCGCGCGCCGGATGGTAAACCCTGGCTGAATGTTTCGCTGTCGTTGCTGCTGGCTGGCATCGTCGGCAATATGATTGACCGCATCCGGCTGGGCGAGGTCGTGGATTTCATCGAACTGCACTGGCGAGACCTTTACAGTTGGCCGACGTTCAACATCGCCGATTCGGCGATCTGCGTCGGCGCGGTTCTGCTGGCGCTGGAAATGTTGCGCGAGGAAAAAGCCGCGAGGATCGCTTCCTCCGCGCCGCCAACGTCCGCGCCGGAAGAGACCGGAATCAGATCGTCCGAGAATTAACTTGTTGTCCCGTTATGTTTCCAGAACTATTCAAAATTCCGTATACCAATTTCAGTTTTAACACCTACGGTTTTCTGCTCGCGCTGGCGTTCGTGGCCGGATTGCTCGTGATGGCGCGGCTGGCGGCGCGCGACGGTTTGGACAAGCAGAAGGTTTACGACCTGGGGTTGTGGGTGTTGGCTGCGTCGCTGATCGGGTCGAAAGCGCTGATGGTCATCACCGAGTGGGATAGCTATTACCGCGACAACCCGCGCCAGATCTTCACGCTCGATTTCTTTAGGTCGGGCGGAGTCTATTACGGCGGATTGATCGCGGCGGTCATAGCCTCGGTCGTCGTGATGCGCATTTATAAACTTCCGTGGTGGCGCACGGCTGACGCTTTCGCTCCTGGCATCGTCATCGGCCAGGCGATTGGCCGTCTGGGTTGTTTCAGCGCCGGGTGCTGCTGGGGCAAACCGACCTCGGCCTGGTACGGCGTTCATTTCACCGACAAAGGCCACGAGATTACAGGCGTGCCTACGATAGTAAGTCACCTCAACGATCCGATTCAGCAAAACGTCTGGGCTGAACGCCTGGCCAATCTCGGTGGATTGCTGGCGCCGATCCATCTGCATCCGACGCAGCTTTACGAAGCCGGAGCGACTCTGTTGATCTTCGTTGTGTTGTTGTTTATGCATCGCCGCCGCCGTTTTGATGGGCAGGTGATTCTGGCTTACGCGATGCTCTATTCGGTGGCGCGCTTCATCATCGAATACTGGCGCGACGATCCGCGCGGTGAAATCTTCGAC
>WBZO01001215.1_pt2 | contig 40806 bp, 35 predicted proteins | sample 5204261 | NCBI WGS metagenome assembly WBZO01 (sample SAMN12412400, study PRJNA552823) | activated sludge metagenome | isolation source: activated sludge from anammox sidestream of wastewater treatment plant... | place: USA: North Carolina | collected 2017-09
TCTCGTCATTGTTTATACCGGCGAAGGCAAAGGCAAAACCACCGCCGCGTTGGGCATGGCGTTGCGCGCCGTCGGACGCGGCTGGTATGTTCTGATGATTCAATTCGGCAAAGGCAGTTGGCATTACGCCGAACTCGAAAGCAGTCAACGCCTCAAGCCCGAATTTGAAATCGTTCCGATGGGCTTGGGTTTTTACAAAATTTTGGACGACGCGCACAGCGAAACCGAACACCGCCGCGCGGCAAACGACGCGCTCGCCTTTGCCTCTGAACAGATGTTGTCCGGCAAATACGACATGCTCATTCTCGACGAAATCAACGGCATGTTGGCGTCAGGTCTGCTCGCGTTGGCGGATGTCATGGCGCTGCTGGACGCCAAACCGGACGGCTTGACGCTCGTCTTGACCGGACGCTATGCGCCGCCCGAATTGATGGAACGCGCCGACCTCGTGACCGAAATGCGCGAAATCAAACATCCCTATCAAAAAGGCATTCTGGCGCAAAAAGGCATTGACTATTAACGCAAATTTTCATTCCAATTCGAACGCAAAATCTTTCGCTCGCGCTCAAAGGCAGAATTATAATGACTGAACGAAAAATCAAAATCGGCGACCGCGCGCCCGAATTCAAATTACGCGGCAGCATCACCAAACCCGATGTAAAACGCGTGGACGTGGAACTAGCGGCGTATCACGGCGAAAAAAATATCATCTTGGCATTTCATCCGTTCGCCTTTACCGCGACCTGAGACCGCCAGATTCCTTCGTTAGACGCCTTTATGAGCGATTTCGAAGGATTACACAGTCAGGTTCTGGCTGTTTCCTGTGACCCGGTCTCGTCCAAAGAAGCTTGGGGCAAATGGCTCGGCGGCATCGCTTATCCGCTCGTCGCCGATTTTTGGCCCCACGGCAAAGTAGCGGACGCGTACGGCGTTTTCAATCACGAATTCGGACGCCCCGACCGCGCGACGTTTATTATTGACAAGCAGGGCATCGTGCGCTGGATTAAAACATTCAAGCCCGGCGAACTGCCGGATACAGTGCAACTGTTGGACGCCTTGCGCGCAATCGAAGAGGGCTAGGCGCGAAATGCGCGCCGTCTCGCTCATCCATCTCGGACGCGTCCCGTACCCCGACGCGCTCGCGCTCCAACACGCTTGGGTCGCCGCGCGCAAACGCGGCGAACGCGCCGACGCGCTGCTGCTGCTCGAACATCCGCCCGTCTTGACGCTCGGGCGCAACGCCGACGCCGCGCACATTCTCGCGTCGCGCGAATTTTTGGACGAAATCGGCATCGCCGCGTATCGCGTCGAGCGCGGCGGCGACGTGACGTATCACGGCCCCGGCCAATTGGTCGGTTATCCGATTTTGGATTTGCAAAATTTTCGCACGGATGTCGGCTGGTATGTCCGTTCGCTCGAAGACGTTCTCATCGCGACGCTGCGCGGTTTTGGTTTGAACGCGCAACGCGCCGGTTTGGACGCGCACGGCAAACGCGATTCAAAACTCGTCGGCGTGTGGGTGGACAATCCGACAAACGACGCGCGCGAACGCCAAATCCATCCCAAAGCCAAAATCGCCCAAATCGGCGCGCGCATCGAACAATGGATTACGTATCACGGTTTCGCGCTCAACGTCAATCCGCGCATGGAACATTTCAACCTGATTGTGCCGTGCGGCATTCCCGACAAACCCGTTACGTCGTTAGCGCGCGCGCTCGGACGCGAAATCGAAATGGACGTCGTGCGCGCCCGCGTCGCCGCCGCCTTTGAACAAGTTTTTGACGTCGCCTTGCAGCCCGCCGCAAACCCATATCCCATCGTAACCGCCGCCGATACAATTGACGCCGCCGATTGACGGCGCCTTGTCTCGCCAGGTCAAACGCGCAACCCGCGTTAGCTACCATGAATCATTTAATTCCCCTGCCCGCCTCACTTTTGCCCACGCAACTTGAATTTCAACTGGGTCCCGACACCCAAATTCTCGTCGCGCCCGCCACGCCGGAAACGCTGCGCGTGTCCGAATTTCTCGCCGCCGCGCTGCGCCACGCAACGGGTTATGCCTTATCCATTGTGCCAGACCCGCCCGCGCACGCGCGCGACCAAATTTTTCTCACGCTGCATGACGATTCAACTTTGGGCGCCGAGGGCTATGAATTAAATCTTACCCCCGATGGCGTTTTTCTGCGCGCGCAAACTCCGGCGGGTTTGTTTTACGGCATCCAAACGCTGCTCCAACTCGGCGCGCCGTCACCCGCGCAAAAACCCCAAACATGGCGCGCCGCCACCGGCAGCATTCGCGACGTACCGCGTTTTGCATGGCGCGGCGCGATGCTCGACGTCGCGCGGCATTTCTTTTCAGTCCAAGATGTCAAACGATACATTGATTGGCTCGCCGCGTATAAACTGAATCGTCTGCATCTGCATCTCTCGGACGATCAGGGCTGGCGCATCGAAATCAAAACGTGGGATAAATTGGCAACCATCGGCGGCAGCAGCGGCGTCGGCGGCAAAAAGAGCGGTTATTATACGCAGGCCGAATACCGCGAACTCGTCGCTTATGCGGCGGAACGTTTCATCGTCATCGTTCCCGAAATTGATATGCCCGGCCATACCAACGCCGCGCTCGCGGCATATCCCGAATTAAATTGCGATGGCGTCGCGCGCGAACCGCACACCGGCATCGAAGTCGGTTTTAGCAGCTTGTGTCTGGACAAAGAAATCACGTACCAATTTTTAGAGGATGTCATACGCGAACTCGCCGCGCTGACGCCGGGCGAATTCATTCACATTGGCGGCGACGAAGCGCACGCGACGGACAAGACGGCGTACACTCAATTTATTGCGCGCGTCGAAACCATCGTCGAAAAATATGGCAAACGCATGATGGGCTGGGAAGAAATCGGTCAGGCAAAAATTTCCGCGCGCGCCGTCGCGCAGCTCTGGCGCGGCGAATACGGCGCGCAAGCAATTCAACAAGGCGCCCAAGTTATCCTCTCGCCGGGCAAACACGCGTATCTCGATATGCAATATAATGAACAATCGCCGCTCGGTTTGCATTGGGCGGGCTATGTCGAAGCGCAGGACGCCTACGCGTGGGACCCCGCGACGCTCAGCGCAGACATCGGCGAATCAAACATTCTCGGCGTCGAAGCGGCGCTGTGGTCCGAAACGTTGTTGACGTTCGACGATATTACTTTTATGGCGTTTCCGCGTCTTACCGCCATCGCCGAAATCGCCTGGTCGCCGCAAGCCGCGCGCAATTGGGAATCGTACCGCCAACGCGTTGCCGCGCACGGCGCGCGCTGGCAAGCGTTGGGGCTGCACTTTTATCGCTCGCCGCAAATTGACTGGGAGTAAAATTCATCAAATGGCTGCCGCTGATTCACGTCCCACTTTGGAAACTGCGCGTTTGATTTTACGCCCGTTCACGCGCGCCGACGCGCCATTCGTCCAGTTGTACGCCGGAGCATACGAAATCGCCGAAATGACCGCCAACATTCCGCATCCGTACCCCGACGGCGCGGCGGAAGAATGGATTGACACGCACGCGCCGACATGGCAGCGCGGCGACGGCGTTACGTTTGCGATTGTCTCGCGCGCGACGAACGAGCTGCTCGGCGCCATCGGTTTAACCTTGTACCCAAAGCACCGCCGCGCTGAAATGGGCTATTGGCTCGGCGTTCCGTTTTGGAATCAGGGGTATATGACCGAAGCGGCGCGCGCGGTATTGCAATTCGCGTTCGAGACGCTGCAACTAAATCGCGTGTATGCGTCGCATCTGACGCGCAATCCTGCGTCGGGACGCGTGATGCAAAAAAGCGGCATGACGTACGAAGGCATCTTGCGTCAACACATGATGCACAAAGACCGCGCTCAAGACTTGGCGTATTATGGAATTCTCGCGAACGAATGGCGCAAAGAATTGGCGTGACGATTATGCCAATCGTCGGGCTTGGAGAGCCGCACATTTTTATATTTGGAGGAATATGTATGTCGTACAATGCTCAAGGTCTGGACCCGCAGCGCACAATCAATGATTTAAAAGAATTGCGCGCGCTCACGGGCGACGAAAACGGCGCGCAGCGCGTCGCATTTACCGATACCTGGATTGCGGCGCGCAAATTTATGCGCGCCAAGTTGGAAGATTTGCCCATTGAGGTCGAAGTGGATGAAGCGGGCAATCAATGGGCGACGCTCGTCGGCAAGAGCGACGACACCCTGCTCATCGGCGGACACATTGATTCCGTGCCGAACGGCGGCTGGCTCGACGGCTGTTTGAATTTGCTCGCGGGCGTCGAAGTCTTGCGTCACATTGCCGCGCAAGGCACGCCGCCGGTCACGGTCCGCCTCGTGGATTGGGCGGACGAAGAAGGCGCGCGTTTCGGGCGCTCGCTCTTTGGTTCATCGTCCGTATCGCAACACATGAACCCTGACGAGTTGCGAAATTTACAAGACAAAGACGGCATCCGCCTGCAAGACGCGCTCGAACGCGTCGGCATCAACATTGACCGCGCGCTCGACGCCAAACAGCAATTGAAAAACGCCAAAGCATATTTGGAATTACACATCGAACAGGGCCCCGTTCTCGAAAGCATGAATCTGGCGATGGGCACAGTGTTGGGAACGTATGGCGTGGAACGGCACTCGATTCGTTTTGTGGGCCAAGCCGCGCACGCCGGTTCGACGCCGATGCACTTGCGCCGCGACGCGCTCGCCGCCGCCGCGAAATTGGAATTGGAAATCCGCGAGATTGCGAAACGTCACGGCGGCGTTTGCACGATGGGGCGCGTGGACACCAAACCGGGCATTGTCACGTCCGTCGTCGAAACGTGCGATTGTTTGCTCGACCAACGCCATCTCGACGCGGACGCGTTGGCGAAAATGTTGCAAGAAGCAAAAGACGCGAGCGAAAAATTCGCGCAAGAAGAAAACGTTTCCGTCGCGTGGACGCGCTTGTGGCAAATCGAGCCGATTCTGTTTAACGAAGAATTGCGAAAAATGACGGACGAAGCGATTCAAGAAGCCACCGGCGCGGGGCATCGTTTGCCGAGCGGACCGCTGCACGACGCCGCCGAAGTCGCGCGCGCGGGCGTGCCAACCGTCATGCTCTTTGTGCAATCGCTGCGCGGTTTATCGCACACGAAATTAGAAGACACCAAAGAGGAACATCTCGCGCTGAGCGTCCAAGCGCTCGACCGTCTCGCCGCCAAGACGATGGAATGGATGCAGCAAAAGAAATAATTTGTTTTGGCTCTGGTTATACGTCGCCGCCTTTCTCGTTTGGTTGACGTTCCGCGTCGTTTGGTTTGACGCGCATTGGTTCTTGGCGCTGCTTGACGACAACGCGCTCTTTGGATTTGCGCCGCTGCCGTTCTTGCTCGCGTACGCGCTTTGGCAGCGCGAGTACGCCTTGACGCTTGCGCTGTTGATTCCGTGTCTCGCGTTTATCAAAATGTACGGCGCGCGTTTCTGGCCGCGCCGCCAAGCCCGGCGCCCGCGCGCCGCGTTTCGCGTCACGAGTTTCAATATGCACTATCAGAATTGGGACCATGACGCGTTCGTGCGCGCGCTGGAAACCGCGCAGCCCGACCTGGTGGGTTTGCAAGAAGTGAGCGCAGCCAATCGCGCGCTCATCGAAACGCGGCTCGCAAAACAATTTCCGTATCGCATCTACCAGCCCATCGTCGAAACGCACGCCGTCGCGCTGTTGAGCCGCTATCCGCTTGACGAGATTGAATTTCTGACGCCGACCGTCGAACGCGGTTTGCGCGCCACCGCGCATTTGCCGGACGGCGCGCTCACAGTCTTGGTCGTTCATCTTGCGCCGCCGAATATGCTCACGTATCCGTTGGCGGAATTTACAACGCTGGCGCGCGCGCGTTTCGAGACGCGCCGCGCCGAAACCGCAATGCTGCGCGCGTTGGGCGTCGCCACGCCCGCGCCCGCCGTGCTGTTGGGCGACTGCAATCTGAGCGACACATCGAAAACATATCAAACGCTCGCGTCCACCTGGCGCGATTCGTTTCGAGAACGCGGCTGGGGTTTGGGGCTTACGCTCAAAATTTTCTTGCCCTTTCCGCTGCTGCGTTACGATTACATTTGGCACAACGCCGCGCTGGGCGCGGCAGATTTTCACATCGGCGCGGACGGCGGGTCCGACCATTTGCCCGTGAGCGCCGCGCTCTATTTCGCATGAACCAATCCGCGCCAAAATTTGCGACTTTTGATTTGGAAATCGCGCGCGCCTTTCCCGACAATGGCAATTGGGACGGCGTTACGTCATTAGGGATTACGTGCGCCGCCATCGGTTTTAGCGACGCAGCCGAACCGACCTTTTTTCACGCCGCGCCGGAACTGACGCGCAGCGCAAGCATCGAACTCGTGCGCGCGCTCGAACGCGTCCGCGCCGACGGCTATACATTGGTCACGTGGAACGGCACGGCGTTTGATTTTGCCGTCCTCGCGCAAGAATCGGCGCTGCCGCGCGAATGCGCGGAACTCGCGCTCGCGCACGTGGACTTGATGGTGATTGTGACGTTTCTGCGCGGGCATTGGCTGAGTCTGCAAAAAGCGCTGCTCGGCGCGGGGCTCGCGGGCAAACAAAAACAAGTCGTCTTGCAAGACGGTTCCGTCCTGGACGAAATGGATGGAAAACGCGCGCCCGAATTGTGGGCGCGCGGCGAATACGACGCCGTATTGAGTTATCTGCGCCAAGATGTCATGCCGTTATTGGAATTGGCGCGTCTTGTACACACGACCAAACAAATTCGTTGGACGAGCGGCAAGGGGTATCCGCAGAATGTACGCGTCGAAAAATTGTGGAACGTGCGCGAATGTTTCGCTTTGCCCCTGCCCGATACGACCTGGATGAAAATGGATCCGCCGCAGCGCGCGCAATTCGTTAAATGGATGCCGCCGTTGGACGAACGGCTGCCCAACGCGCCGTACGCGCCGCGCGCCCTGCATGAATTACCGTTGTTTGCTTATTCAGCCGAAACCGCCTATTGGCGCGAATTTCGTTACGCGCTGCAAAAGAAACAACCTTGACGCGCCAATGCCAAATCCCTCTCTCCGTTTTTACGCGTTTCTCGCGCGCTGGTTCGCCAATTCATATCGCGCCAAATTCGCGCTGCTCGTCATCGGCGTTCAAGCGCTGCTCGCGCTAAGCGTGGCGGTCTATGCTTTGGCGTTGGGCAATCCGCTGACGCCGCAAACGCAACAGTTGGTCTGGGTCGTGTTGGGCTTGCTGGCGCTCGCGACGCCGTTATTATTGGTCGGTATTTTTGCGCTCTTGGCGCCGTTATTTTTGACCGCCGCAAGTCTGCAAAAATATCTGAATCAACAGACGCTGCCGAGTCTGCCGACGCGTTTTAGCGACACGGCAGGCCAACTCATGTCCGATACGCAATACATTGTCGGCGAATTGGACCGACACGCCACCAAGTTTGACGACAGCGCGCTCACCGACCATTTGACGCAAACGCTGACGCGCGGCGTCAGTGAAAAACGCTTGCGCCAAGAAATCGAATACGCGGTTTCGCATTTGCAGCCGTTCGTGCTGGCGTTATTGGATTTGGATCATTTCAAAGAAATCAACGACCATTACGGTCTAGCCGTCGGCGACCAGTGCATTCGGCATGTCGGCAGAGTCATTCGCGCGCACACACGCAAACACGATTGGATTGGCCGCTGGGGCGGCGACGAATTTCTTTTGGTCTTGCATCAGATTGACCCATTAAAACTCGAACCAACGCTCAAGCGTTTGAATCAAGCCATCCAAAGCGAAGTGCTGCCGAATCTGCCGCAAGACATTCATCTGATGATTACGCTCAGCGTCGGCGCGACAATTCTGCGCCCCGGCGATACGCCCGAAGCGCTGCTGGCTAAAGCCGAATCCGCCTTGTACCAAGCCAAAGCGCTGGGGCGCGGCAATGTAATGATTTTGGACGAACGCATCAATCCGCCGACCAAACGCGCGGACTAGCTCCTCAATCATGCGGAAAATTCTGCTTGGCGTGGTTTTGCTTGGCGGCGTCGCGTGCGGCAATTTGCCGGGCGTCGCCGCCGCGCCCGCTTTTCAAATTGAAAACGCGAATCCCGACGATACCATCGCCTATACCGCGTCAGCCAAACAAGTTGTGTTTGACGTGACAAGTCCGCGCGGCATCGGCAAGGCGCATATTCTGCAAACCGCCGGCGCGGCGCCGGAAAAAATTACGCTCCGCTTGCATCTGCGCGCGCTGGAACATTTCAAATTTTCCTTTGACGCGCAAGCCGTCGAAATCGAGATTCCCAGCGCCGCCGCAGACCCTACGCCGCGCGTGAGCGCGCCGCCCGACAGTCCGTTATACATGCCCGTAGAAATTATTTCGCAAGCCAAGACGTATCCGCTCCAAACCGGTTACATTCAAATCGAATTGCCGCGCGCGTATTATCAAGCCAACGCGCGCGCGTTTACCATCGAATGGATTGATTTTTACAGATGAGTCGTAACGGCTTCATTCGTTCCGCCGACGCGGCAAACGATTGAAAGCGTTACGCGCGCTTACCATGTCAACTCAACTCGCCATCGGACAAACGGCGCCCGCGTTCACGCTCAACGACGAAAACGGCAAACCCGTCAAACTGCGCGATTTTCGCGGACAGCGCGTCATTTTATATTTTTATCCAAAAGACGATACGCCGGGCTGCACGAAACAGGCGTGCGATTTCCGCGACAATTTTGCCGCGCTGCAAGGCGCGGACGCGGTGGTGTTGGGCGTCAGCCCCGACAGCGTGGAATCGCATATGAAATTCAAAAAGAAACATGATTTGAATTTTCCACTCCTCTCGGACCCCGACCACAAGGTTGCAGAAATGTACGGCGCGTGGGGCGAGAAAAATAATTACGGCAAAAAATATATTGGGCTCATTCGCAGTCATTTTGTGATTGACGAAAAAGGAAAATTGATTGACGTGCGCCGCAAGGTTTCCGCCAAAGACAGTCTGCGGCTCGCGCTGAACGCGCTGCAAGCCGGCTAAGCGTTTTACGTATGCGCGCGCTCACCTTCACCAATTCGCAATCGCCCATTCACGATTTTTTTGTTGAGGGAGTGGCGGAATATCTCTCGCGCAAAAAGATAACGACTAAAGTCGTTACTACGGGAACGTGGGACGAACGCGAAGCGGCGCTCGACGCGGGCGCAATTGATATGGGTTGGATTTGCGGCGCGCCGTACGTCAAAAAAATCGCGCGCGGCGCGCCCCTCGAATTGCTCGCCGCGCCCGTTATGCAAGCGCCGCGGTATCAAAATCGCCCCGTCTATTTTTCCGATGTCGTCGTCCGCGCCGACGCGCGTTTCCAATCCTTTGACGATTTACGCGGCGCGCGTTGGGCGTACAATGAAAAAAATTCCCATTCCGGTTATCACGTCGTCCGCTATTTTTTGGCGACGCACAATCGAAATGGAAATTTTTTTGGGCGCATCATCCAAGCGGGCGCGCATCAAAAAGCCGTCGCCATGCTTTTGCGCGGCGCGGCTGACGCCGCCGCGCTCGACAGCATCGTTTTGGAAATGCTGTACGAAACCGACGCGGCGCTCAAAACGCGTCTGCGCGTGATTGAAACAATCGGGCCCAGTCCAATGCCGCCGTTGGTGATTGGCCTCCACATTCCATCGGCGCTCCGCGAACAGATTCGGAATCGCTTGCTGAATCTGAACGCCACGCCAGGCGGGCAAAAAATTCTTTGGCGGGCAAACATGGCGCGCTTGGCGCAAGTGAACGATGCCGACTATGACGCGATTCGAGAAATGCTGCGAATTGCAGAACCCGTATCCTTGTCCCGTCGAAAATCCGCCACAACGCCAAGCGGCATGACACAACGCGCATCCATCAAAAACCGCGTTGGAAAAATATAAAGCGCTTTTTCCAACGCGGTTTTTGTCAAGGCGCCGCGCTCCACTTTTCCAAATCCCCAAATGCGCCGCTGAACGAACTTGGCGCGCCGCCCTGTACGCGTCGCGTATTGAGAATCCGCGCGGGCGCGAATAAAAACGCCATCGGCACATCCGCCGTCAATGCTTGCCACACAGGCGCGTACGCTTGCTGGCGCGCGTTCGGTTGACACTGCGCCGCCGCATTGCCCGCCGCCATCGCGCGCTCTACCGTTTCATTCCGATAACCGGTTACATTCAAACCCTGCCCCGGCGCATCTTCCGCCGCTGTCCAAAAATAACTCTGGTCGGGGTCGAGGGGGATATTGAAATGAACGAGCGCGGTATCAAATTCCTGCAAAAAGACACGCGTCAAAAATAGCGTACGCTCTGCCGCTTTGAGAATCGCCTGCGCGCCGATAGCTTGCCATTGCGCGCGCACGCGCTGCGCGGTCTCTTCGGCGATGGGGTCATCGGACTGGAACCACAAGGTCATGCTCAGCGCTTGACCGTCCTTGTCCGCGATGCCGTCGCCGTCCGTATCACGCCAGCCCGCGTCCGCCAAGAGTTTTTTCGCGCGCGCCGCGTCAAATTGCGGCAGCGCCAAATTGCCGGGGTTTGCCCAAAAGGTCGGGAGCAAACTCGTTTCCAAACGCGCGCCGTGCGCGCCCGCCAACGCAGCGCGGTCGAGCGCAGCCGTGAATGCTTGGCGCACACGCGCATCGTCAAACGGCGCGCGGCGATTGTTAAAGGCGAGCGCGTAAAAAGAATTGTCCGCGAACGCCGCAGTTTGCGCGTCCGCCAACGCGACCGAACTCGCAACCACATCCGCTTGACCTTGCCGCACGGCGTCATTTGCCGCGCGCGCGTTCGGATAGACGCGGTACGTCCAATCGGCAAGCCACGGCGCGCCCTTCCAATACGCGTCATTCGCTTGAAACGTCAGCGCGTCCGCTTGCCACGTTTTCAATTTCAAGGGGCCCGTGCCGATGAGTTGCGACGGCGCGAGATTCGCAAGCGTTTGGTTTTCCAAAACATGCTTGGGCAAAATTTTGACCGCGCCGAGATACGTCAACGCCGCGCAGTACGGTTCGCTAAATGTGACCGTCACGGTGCGCGCATTGTCGGCGCGAATATCTTGCAGCGTTCCAAAATCGGCGGCGGGCGTCAGACGCGTTTTCGCATCCGACAAAGTTTTGAGCGTGAACGCCACATCGTCCGCCGTCAACAGCGCGCCATCGTGCCAGCGCACATCCTCGCGTAAAATAAAGACAACGGTTTTCGCGTCGTCGGAAACGAACCAGCGCTCTGCCAAACCGGGCAGCAGAGAACCGTCGCGCGGATTGATTTCGAGCAAAGAATCATACAACGCGTTAGCGACAAATTCGGGCAGCGCGGTGACTTCGGATTTGGGCGCGCCAACGCCCGCGACCGTTACCGCGCCGCCGCGCGCACGCACGGTCGGCGACGGCGTACGCGTAGGCGTGGACGTGGGCGAAACAGCGCGCGTCTCGCCGGGGCGCGCGGTGGGCAAAGAGGTCGCGCTGACAAAAACGGTGGGCGAATTCGCCACAGGAGGCGGGGCGACAGTTTCCGGGGCGGCTTGACATGCCGACAACAAGAGGAGCGTTACGCCGAACCAAATAAAAACGCTGCGCCAAACAAATGAATTCACATGACATCCATACATTACGGAGCGAATTGACTTAATCCAAATCGCACGCGAGCATATCTTCTAACGTCTCGCGGCGGCGCACGAGACGCGCGCGCTTCTCATTGACCAGCACAACGGCGGGGCGCGGAATCAAATTGTAATTGCTCGCCATCGGCAATTGGTACGCGCCCGCGACGGGAATGGCTAACAAATCGCCGACGCGCGTTTCGGGCAGCGCCGCGCGTTCAATCAACACATCGCCCTGTTCGCAATAGCGTCCGGCAATGGCGTACTCGCGCGCGTTGTTTTCGTCGAACCGATTGGCGAGAAACGCTTGATACGCGGCATTGTACAGCGCGGGGCGCACGTTATCGCCCATGCCGCCGTCCACCGCGAGATACGTCCGCACGGCGGGAATTGCTTTGACCGCGCCGACGCGATACAACGCCACGCCCGCGCGCGCAATCAAGCCGCGACCGGGTTCGGCAATCAATTTGAGATTTTCGTTCAAGCCGCGCGCGCGCAACCCTTCGCGCAACAAGCGCGCGGTATTTTGCAAAAACGATTCCACATCGAGCGTCCGTTGCGAATCGTTATATGCCACGCCCCAGCCGCCGCCGATATTCAATTCGCGCAGCGTAAAACCGAATGTATCGCGCCACGCCTGCGCGGTATCGAGAACCGCGTGCAGCGCCTCGCGCAGCGCGTCGGTATCAAACACCTGCGAACCGATGTGAAAATGCAGACCGACCAAATCGAGATTCGCGTATGCGCCAATTTGGCGCGCGGCGCGCTCTGCCATGCCATCCGCAATGCCCAACCCAAATTTTGAATCGGCGACGCCCGTCGTCATGTAGCGATGCGTATGCGCGTCAATGTTGGGCGAAAGACGAATCAACAGGCGCAGCCGGCGCGACGGCGCAATTTCGGCGCCGAGCGCGGCGAGACGCGGCGCGTCGTCCAGATTGTCCACGACAAAATGCGTTATGCCCATCGCAAGCGCGGCGCCGAGTTCTGCCGGCGTCTTGTTGTTGCCATGAACGTAAATAGTCGTCGGGTCAAAGCCCGCATTTTGGGCAATCGCCATTTCGGCTTCGGACGTAACGTCCAGCCCCAAAGCCAATTCGCGGTACAACCGCGCGAGAAACGGCGCCCAGTACGCTTTGGTCGCGTACAATAGCAGCGCGTCGTCCCATTGCGCGCGTAAAACGCGCAGCGCGTCGCGCGCTTGGGCGCGCAACGTCGCCTGGTCAAACACATACAGCGGCGTGCCAAATTGCGCGGCGAGCGCGGTCGTATCGCAACCGCCGATTTCGAGGCAGCTTGCGGCATTGACGCGCGCGGTATCGGGGAACAGCTCGAGCCGGGACATCCCAGATGATCTTGCCATCGGCGCGGGCGCGGGAAAAATTACTTCCACGTCACAATATCGTCGAGGGCTTTTTTGGAAATATCCGGCACGTGACAATTTTCGGCGGGATAACCGACGACCAAGAGCAGGAACGGACGCTCTTGGACGGGACGTTCCAAAACCTCATTCAGAAAATTCATCGGGCTGGGCGTGTGCGTCAACGTCGCCAAACCCGCATGATGCAGCGCGGCGATGAGAAAGCCGGTGGCGATGCCCACCGATTCATTCACGTAATAATGTTTGACGCGGCGTCCGTCCGGCAGCGCGCCATACGTTTCGGCAAAGATGGCAATGAGATACGGCGCGTCCTCCAAAAAGGGTTTGTGTTCGTCGGTGCCGAGCGGCGCTAGCGCGTCGAGCCATTCTTGCGGCGCGCGTCCGTTATAAAAAGCGCGCTCTTCTTGTTCGGCGGTGAGCCGAATTTTCTTTTTGAGGGCAGCGTCGCCGACGACGACAAAATGCCACGGCTGTAGATTTGCGCCGTTGGGCGCGACGCCCGCCGCGCGCAGCGCGTCCGCGATGACCGCGCGCGGCACGGGGCGCGTAGAAAATTCGCGCACGGTGCGGCGACGCGCGAGATTCTGGTAAAAATCGCGCGCGCGCTGTTCCATTTCCGTCGGCGGATATTCTCGATACGTGGTGAGGGGAATGAAATTCGGTCGAGTCATGTGAAAAAAAACCCCGACTCGCATCGGGGTCTCCCTTTATTCGACGTGCGGTTGACGGCGGACGCGCGCCAGAATCTTGTCTTTGTTTTCGCCCCACAAGTGCAAGAGCGTCGGCGTCGCCGAAAGCACAACCACCAGAATCACGATATAGATAAAGTAACGGTCCAGCACTTCGGGCGGAAAGAACGCGCCGAGATAATAGCCGGCAAAGGTAACGCCCGCGCCCCACAAAATCGCGCCAATGACGTTATAGGTCAAAAAGGTGCGATAGTGCATCTTGACGGCGCCCGCCACAATCGGCGCAAAGGTGCGAATGAACGGCATAAAACGCGCCAGCACCAATGTTACGGGGCCATGCTTGTCGTAAAATTCTTTGGCTTTGGCGAGATTTTGCGGCTTGAAAAAACGCGATTCGGGCCGCGCAAAAATCGGCGGACCCACTTTATTGCCGAACCAATACCCGACGCTGTCGCCGATGATTGCCATAACGGTAAAACCGATGACGAGCTGCCAGATGTGAAACCCCGGCACGCCTTTGTACGCCAAGAGCCCGGCGGTCAAGAGTAGACTGTCTCCGGGCAAAAAGAACCCAAAGAACAAACCGGATTCGGCAAAGATAATTGCCATCGCCAACAGCGCGCCGATGGGTCCCAGCGCTTCGAGATAGCGGTCAAAGTGTAACAGAAAATCCATTTGATAATGTTCAACGGGCAATGAACAACGCGCAAGACGCAATGTTCAATCTGCAATCTGCAATGTTCAATCTGCAAGCTGCAATGCTCAATCTACAAACCGCCAGCTGCAATGAACAATAGACGCAAGCCCTTGTCCTTTATAGTGTCTCGGGCGTTTTATCCCGTCGGCGTTTCGGTAGGATTCGGCGCGCTGCCGGTAGATTCGCCGCTTGTGACGGGCAATGTATTGATGTCGCCGTCCAGCGTGACAAATTCGGCGCTGACCCAACCCAAATCGGTTTTATCGGGAATCTGGATTTGAATCCACGTTCCATCGCCATTGCGTCCAACGACCGTCACCGTAGCGCCTTTGGGCAATTTACCGAGCGATGTCGTCGTGCGCGAGGGGCCCTGTCGGATATTCAAAACTTCGGTCGTGGTCGCGGTAACAGTTTTTGGCGCTTCGGTCGGCTTGGGCGCCTCAGTCGGCGCTTGGGTTGGACGCGGCGCTTTGGTCGGCGGCAGTTCAACCGTTGCGGTCGGCAAAACTTCGACTACGTCCTCGGTGGGTCCTTCCGTCGGCGCTTGATTCGCCGCGCCATTGTTAAATTGCGGCAGCCCGCGGAAACCAAAAAAGAGAATGACGGCGCACAATAACAAAACGAGCGCGCCAAGGGCAAAGGGCAGCCACGGACGTTCGCCGCCGGGAACGGCAAGCGGCGAAACTTCGCGCACGGGACGCGGCGGAATACCGCCAGTCGGCGCCGTCGTTTCCGGTTCAGGCATCCGCACATACGTCGGCATCCCTTCCGAATCCATTTGCGGAAAGGTATCGCTCGCTTGCGCGGCAAAGGACGGAGTTTGTCCCATCGCGTCGCTCGCATACGCTGCGGCGCCCGCTTCGGCGGCGCTCGAATAATCCACCGGATGCGTCACATCGTCGGGCGCATAATAGCTTGGTTCAACTTGCGATGCCGGCGCCGTATAGGACGGATACGCTTCGGCAGGTTCAATGGGCGGAGCTTGCGCGGCGGGCGGTTGAAATTCCACTGGCGTTTCCGCGATGGGTTGGGGCGGCAGCGCGACGGGAGGCGGCGCGGTTGGGCGCGGCGGCGTGCCGGGCATCCATTCCGTGCCGTTGAAATACAACCAGCGCCCCGTGCCGGGTTCGAGCGACCAAAAAACGCCGGACTCGTCCTGCACCATCAATTTGGCGAGTTCCTCTTGGTACTGGTCTTCGCTCAACGGTTCGCCGCGCCGGATGCGCGCTTGTAATTCTTGAAATTTCTCTTCGGCGGTTACAAAATCCATATTTTGGCTCCTACACAAAATGCGTTCACGCGGAACAGAGCGCATTGTGACGCATCATCCGTTTTTCGGATTGACGATGATGCGCCGGAAAATCAATCGCAAACGATTTGCTGTCCATACGCGGGCGCGATGGCGTTATGAATGCCCAAGTCGCGCAAGCCCTGTATCAGCGCTGCGGCGGCATCCGGTTCGGCATGAACGACAAAGACGCCCTTTAATTGCGCCGCAAACGGGCGCACCCATTCGAGCAAGCCCTTGCGGTCGGCGTGCGCGCTAAAACCGTCTACGCGTTCGATGCGCGCGCGCACGGGATATTCTTCGCCGAGAATGCGCGCGTGTTTTGCGCCATCCACCAAGCGACGGCCCAATGTATTTTCGGCTTGATAACCGACAAACAAAATCGTATTGCGAGGGTCTTGGATATTATTCTTGACGTGATGCAAAATGCGCCCAGCTTCGACCATCCCATTCGACGCAATAATGACGGCGGGCCCCGTCAAATCGTTCAACGCTTTGGAAGCTTCCACTTCACGCGTATAAGTCAATTGGCGAAAACCGAACGGGTCTTCGTGCCGTTCCATAAAGGCGACCGTTTCCGCGTCAAACACTTCGGAATGTAGCCGATAAATTTCGGTGGCATCCATTGCCAACGGGGAATCTACAAAAACAGGCAGCGGCGCGAGGGCGCCGGATTGGATAGAACGGTGAATCGAATACACAATTTCCTGCGTGCGGTCCAACGCGAACGCGGGAATAATGGTCTTGCCGCCGCGCTCGGTCGTTTCCTGAATGACGCGCGCCAAGGCGACTTCCGAGCTGCGCGGCGCTTTGTGCAAACGGTCGCCGTAGGTGCCTTCCAAAATCAAATAATCCAGCGGCGGCGCGGGCGCGGGGTCGCGCAAAATCAATTTGTTCTTGACGCCGAGGTCGCCGCTAAAACCGAACCGCAACGGCGCGCCGTTTTCGGTCAGTTCGATGTGCGTAATGGCGGAACCAAGAATATGGCCGGCGTCCAAAAAGCGCACGCGCCCCCGCGCCTTGGGAAGGTCAAACCATCTTTCGTATGCGCGGGCGGTCAGGTTGCGAATCGCGCTTTCGGCATCGGGACGCGTATATAATGGCGTCAGCAGAGTCTCGCCGCGCAGCGCGCGTTTCTTGTTCAGGTATGCGACATCCTGCTCTTGAATCTTGGCGCTGTCCAACAACATGATGCGCGTTAAATCGCACGTTGCGGGCGTGGCGATAATGTCGCCGGTAAAACCGTTTTTGACCAGCGTCGGCAAATTGCCGCAATGGTCCACGTGCGCGTGCGAAAGTAAAACTGCATCTATCGTCGCCGCGTCAAACGGCAAATTTGCATTGCGTTCGTTCGCTTCGGCGCGATGCCCTTGCATCAGCCCGCAGTCCAACACAATGCGCGCGTCGCCAGTTTCCAGTAAATGCATGGAACCGGTCACTTGACGCGCGGCGCCCCAAAACGTCAGGCGCATGGCAGCAGTGCCTTGCTAGAAATCGTAATCACTCGAAAAAAACAAAACGCAGTTATTTTTGGCATTTTACACTGACATAAAGAGAATGCCAAATACGCGCGCGGAGCTGTTGCCAAGTCGCGTCGGGCAATGCCGCTGCCGTTCATCAGAGAAACCGCCGTTACAGTTACGTCGGAAACAATCCACTGAAATATACTGACCCCTCCGGTCATTATTGGGGTGCCGCAAGTAGCGCGCGATCATTACCAACCTATAAAGTGCATCCAAACCTGATGGCGGGGATTTTATCAAGTTTTTACTCGCTCCACTCCAATAATGAGGTGTTATGCTACTATTAGAATCACACGACACGGCAGGCAACTATTCGACCTTTGACAGGTTGACGTTAAACCTCAAGGAATCAAATCTGCCCAAAGGCGCTTCACAGTCAATCCAAGCAGTGGATGGCCATTTCTCACACATGGGAGAGAGATTGCTTGCGCTCTATAGAGATGACGGTGCACTATACTTTCGTGCAGATGATTTGGAAATCCCTCTGACAGAGAATACCAAAGTCGCATGGACAGAATATTCGAAAACCGAGAACAGGCTTCAGATCATCCGTGAAGGAATTGTCCAATTTGACTGGATCTATCCGCGTCCTTACTCCCTACCGGCATCATTCAACCCAATTGCATTTGGCGTAGCGGACGAAGATTTCGACTTTGGTCTGTTTGTTTCTAACGTCTTTAATGATAATGGGCGCCGAAGGAGGATTTACTCGCACGACAAGTCCCTCTACGAATAGCGCCAAGTGCGCTTGAAGAAACGGATGAGAAACGGCCATCTCAGCCGTTTTTGTCTTGGCGCTGAATCTACCACAATCCCATCGAGTTCATGGGCGCGACAACGTATGGCGCGCAAAACCTGCCGCAGAATTTGAGCGGGACGAATGGCTATGTCGCAAGCGCGACCAGCGGCGCGAGTGTGAGCGCGCAAAAGTTCCTAAAAACCTTACGCGCTCTCCAGTATCTCCGCCTGTCGTCGCCACATGGTCGCGCGCGCGTCCGGCGTCGTATCATCGTAACCGAGCAAGTGCAGAATGCCGTGCGTGACGAGCAATTGCAATTCATCGCGTACGCGCCAGCCCGCCATGCGCGCATTCGCCTTGGCGGTCTCGTACGAAATGATAATATCGCCCAGATAATTGTCGCCCGCAACCGAGGGAAACGACAACACATCCGTCGGCGCGTTGACATGATGAAACCGCTTGTTATAGTTTCGCATCGCGCGGTCGCTCACAATCACGACCGTCAAATTCAATGCCGCGTCCGGTCGTTCCAACGCCAGCGCGCGCCGCGCGACAGTTTGCAATTCCTTGCGCCGCACGCGCCGCGCATAGCGCCGAGAGACGCGGATTTGGATTTCCATACATAGAATCGAGAGCAGACAGTCGTCAGTATTCAGTATTGCATAGCGCCAATCGCCCAATCACCCAATCGCTCGTTCACCCGTTCACTCCACCACCCGTTCACCGCTTGACTTCTTCCGTTCCCACTTCAGCCAACAGCGTCGCAATGTTTTCCGATGAAACCGGTTGGGCGGCGGAGCGCGGCGCGGGATATTTGACGCGCGGGTGATACAGCCCTTGCAGCACTTGGAGGAATGCGACGCGGATTTGTTCCAGGTCGCGCAGCGTCAGCGCAGACGCGTCAAGTTGACCTTCGCGGATTCGCAGATCAATAATGCGGTCAATCACCGCGCGAATTTCTTGCGTATTCGTCGGACGTTCCGCGCGCGTCGTCGCTTCCACGCCGTCAGCGAGCATCAGGATAGCGGATTCACGCGTCTGCGGTTTCGGTCCGGGATAACGAAATTCATTTTCATCCAACCGCACGCCCGGCGACGCCGCTTGCGCCTTTTCAAAAAAATAGACCGGCAGCGTGGTGCCGTGATGCTGCAAAATAAAATCAATAATGCGCTGCGACACCCGCGCCTTGCGCGCCAGTTTCGCGCCTTCCGTCACATGCTCGTGCAAAATTTTCGCGCTGGTGCGCGGGTCAATCGTATTGTGCGGATTCACGCCGTCAAATTGATTCTCGACAAAAAACTGCGGGTTCAACGTCTTGCCCACGTCGTGATAATACGCGCCGACGCGGCACAAGAGCGCGTCCGCGCCAATGACCTGCGCGGCGTGTTCCGCCAAATTGCTGATGATGAGCGAATGATGATACGTACCGGGCGCCTGGCGTAAAATCATTTGCAAGAGCGGATGCGTCGGCCGCGACAAATCAATCAATTCCAGCGCCGTCGTAATGCCCGCCGCTTTGCCCAACAAAAATTGACTGCCCAACGCCAGCAAACCCGTCAACATGCCGCTGCCCAATGCCGCCAACGCGAGCCGCGCAAAACTCATCAAATCATCATCGCGCGCGAGCAATTGAAAAATTGCAATGACCGCCACATTCGCCAATGCCACAAACGCGCCCGTGACCAAAAAACTGGTGAGCCGTTCGCGGTGGCGCAAGCCAACCACCGCGACCATGCTGCCGACCAACGCGAACGCGGTCAATTCCAACGAACCGCGCGCCACATAACCCACCGCGAGCGTGACGAGCAGCGTCAAACCCGTACCGATATTGACGCTCAATAACGCCGCGCCCAACATGGCAGCCGTCGCAAACGGAAACAGGTAAGGCGAGACCGTGCGCCCCGGCGCTATAATTTTCGCGCCGAGCGCGGTCAAGAGCAGCAGCAGCGCCAAAATCGCCAAGACGCGCGGTTCGCGCACCAGCGGCGGCGCGACGCGCACCAGATACATGGCGCCGAGCGCGACCGTCAACGCGGCGTACAGAAACGCCGCAATCATTTCTTGCGAATCGTTACGCGGACGCAGATACCCCAGCTCGCCCAACGCCTCGAACGTTTCCGGCGTAATCACTTCGCCCGCGCGCACCACCGCCTGCCCCTGTTCAATCGTGCGATACACCTCGCCCACCGCGTCGCGCGCTTGTTGTCGGGCTTGTTCCGTTTTGACCGGATTGAGCCGGGTATTGGGCACGATAAACGTTTGCGCCCACTGACTCACCAAATCCGATTGCGCGACGGACAAAACTAGCGAGATGCGCGAGGGAATCCGCTGTCGTACGTTCGCCACATCACGCTCGCGAATTTCTTCGCGCAGCGCCGTATCAATGACATACAACGTTTCGCTGACCACCTGCCGATACGCCGGTTCATCCAGCGCCAGCGTGCGGCTCACAATCTCGCGCGAAACCGCCACGCCCGGCGCGTTTTGAACCCAATCCACTTTGTCAGGCAACGCAAGATAGGTGTCGGCGCGCACCGTGTCAATAAAATCAATCAAACGCGCGGCGCGGCGCACCTGCTCGCGCGCGATATTGGCATCGGGCGCGTCATACATATCGGCGACTTGATTTGCCGCGCGCATCTGCGCCTTGGCTGTCTCCAAAGCGCTGACAAATGTAGTTTGCGCTTCAGCCAAAATCGTGAGCGGACTCGCTTTGCCGACGGCAAGGTCCGCGGCGGTTGGAACGGCGGGCGAAAAAAGCGTTTGTTGGACGCCCAGAATCACGCCGAGCAACAGCGCGGTCAAAACGGCAATGCCGAGCGCAACGCCAAGCTCGCGCCGCGTAAACGACGCCTGGTCGCGTTCGGGAAAACGTTCGAGATAAGCCATGCCTAAAAAAAGGAAAAACGGCGCGCGGGCAGCGCAAGAGGCGCCCGACGTGCCGTTCTTACGAAATTCGTGTCATGCGCAATTGCACGCCTTGCGGCGTCTATTCGCGTTCTTCGTTGCGCATGGTCTCTTTGAGACTCTTGCGGCGTTTCGCGGCTTTTTTCTTTTTGCGTTCAATGCTCTTGGGTTCAAAGAAACGCCGCCGACGCACTTCGGACAAAATGCGATCTTCCTGGACGCGTTTGTTAAAGCGTTTCAAAGCCGCTTCAAATGATTCGTTCTTGTCAACAATAACTTGTGTCATGTAAAATCCCCCCCTTTCTGTGCCAAATTCTTGTGGGGGCAAAATAACGATGTGAAATTATACGCGCCTGGCGGCCTCGTGTCAAAAAATTTGTCGTCGCGCGCCCAAAGCGTTTGGAGCTTGGCGCGGGGCGGTTGGGTCAAGCAACGTCCGCGCGTTCGGCTTGGCGCCGCAAAATATAATACGCGCGCGCGCGTCCGACCACATCGGTCGTCCGTACAAAATCAATCGCCGCGTATCCCGCCGCGAACGCGCGCTCGAATGTCGCGCGCGTTCGCGCGCGCCATTCGTTTGCCAGCGTCAGGTCGAGCGTCTTGACTCGATTGAGTTCGGCGGGAATTTCCACGCGCAGCGTATCGGCATGTAACGGCGCTTCGCGCCGCACGCGCGCCAAGCCCGCCGCCGTCCATTCGATTTCGTACAGGTCGTTCGCATTTTCGTACGTTTCCGTCGGCAGTTCGCCCGCCGCGCGCGCGTCCACGCGCGGCTGCGTCAACAGCCATTCAATTTCAAAACGATCCGAAGCAAGCCCCGCGTTCAACGCGTCGGTCATGTCGCCATACGCATTGCGGATGTAACGCCGCGCCAGCGCGCCGAGCCGACGCAGATTCAATTGCGCGTTCACCGCTTGCAGCGGGTCATACGTCCACGTCATCAAATCCAAACCCTGCGCCAACGCGACTTTGCGCTGCAAAAATTTCATTTGCGCGCCCAACCCTTGCACGCGGACGCCCGGCAAGACGCCCAGCATGTGCGAAGTATGTTTTAGGCGGCGCGTCGCGCCCGCGCCTTCGCTGCCCAAAAAACCAAACGCGAAACCAATCATTTGTTCGTCATGGAACGCGCCAATCAAGATGCCGCCATTTTTTGCGGCGGTGACTAGAAAGCTTGCGGGGACCACATCGCGGAAATCGGGCATGTCCCAAACTTGCTTTTGCACCTCTTCGCACTGGACACATTCATCCCACGTTTTGCAGACGCGCAAGACCGGCGTACGATTTTCAGTCATGCTCTTTTGCCGCAATCAAAACCCCCGGCGTTTGGCGCGGCGCATACAATGCCTACCGCGCCAAACGTCGAGGGTCGCATAAATCGCCATCCCGTCAGACGGAATGTTAAAAAAGTTTATACTTTGTCAGGCGCTTTGAACGATTCAGCGCTGGACCAAGGGCCCCAACCGGAATCGTTGCCGCCGCGCACCCGCCAATGATACATCTGGCCCGGGCTAAGCGCGTGCGTCGCATCCAGCGTAAAGAGAGTTTGCGCCGACACCATCGTATTGCCGTGACCGCGTCCAAAGTGCGTGTCATGCGACCATTCCACTTCGTACCGTGTGGCGCCGCCGACATACATCCAACGAAAACTCGGCGTGAGAGATGGCACGGGCAAGCTGCCTTTTGGCGCCAAGATATTTGGCGCGCCGACAGGCGGCTCGTTCTTGGGCGTAGGCATTTGCACCAATGGCGGACGCGTCACTTCGGGGCGCGTGATGGTGATGGAGGGCGGTTTACGTTTCGCGGGCGGCGCGGCGACCGGCGTTGGCGCGGGCGTTGGCGCGGTTTTTGTTTTCGCCGCGCGCGGTTTGGGGGGCGCCGCCGCTTTGGCGCGGCGCGCTTTGGGTTTGGCGGCGGCGGGACGCGCCGCTTTGGGTTTGCGCGTGACCGCGCGTTTCAACATCGCCACCACGCCTTGCGCTTTGGCGTTTTTCTTTTTTGCTGGAACTGCTTTTTGCTTTGACTGTGCCATATCAATCGCCTTTGGCTTGATTATGGATATTTACAGGGGACAGGGACAGACTGTCCGCTGCGCCAACCGCACCATTCAGAACTCGAACCATAATTGCCGCTAAACTGGAGCGCGTTGAAACCGTCGAGAAAAAAGTTAAAATTTCCGATATTGCTGCCCGTATCCCAATTCCCTGTCGCCACCGTGGTCTCGCCGTTATACGCGAGCGTACCTTGAATCGTACCGTTACAATAATTCCCGGTAATGATATTGTCGTGACGCTGTAACGTCATGGGACAATTTGGAAAACTGGATAGTTTCGCGTTCCACGACCCCGCATAGCTGCAACCATTCGGAAAATTTTGTCCGGGCCGCGCGCCGCACCATTTATAGGCGTTGTCCCATTTGCCATCAATGCGATTGCCGCCGCCAATCAAATTCAATTCGACGGGGCCACTGCCGCCGCCAAGACTCCATGTGCCGGTAAATTTATTACCCGTCACCGTCCCCGCAATCGTGCCGCTGGTCCCGAAAAAGAGTTGATTGTATGTGCCGGTAACGGAGCTGCCATTTTGCGTGAGACTCATGTTGCCAAAATTGATAACCCAATCGCCCGCGAAATTTCCAACCGCCGCGTTGAGCGTGACGGTGACTGTTTTCTCGCGTGTTTGTCCGCTATTGTTGCACACCGCTTTGAGTTTAAAAGTCGTCGTCGCGCCCGGCGCGGTCGTGCGATTGCCCGGCGTTTCGACGCCCTGCCCCGGTTCGGGTCCAAAATCGCCGCCGGATAAATACACCGCGCTGGCATTTGAAACGGCGCTCCAGTTGAGCGTGACCGACTGTCCCGCATTGATATTTGTGGCAGAGGCATTAAATGAAAAATCATTCGGCTGCCCGGAGCAGCCGGCATGCGTGGGCGGCGGCGGCGGCGTCGGCGGGACGGCGGTAGCGGGCGACGGCACATTGATAACAACCGTGAGATTGGTCCCAAAAAGTTTTCCGCTTGCATCGCGCAAACGCCAGGTTCCCGTGTACGCGCCGTAATTCGCGGGCGCGGTCATTGGCACAACCAAATCAGCCGTGCCGCCCGGCGGCGTATTGGGCACCGGAAAAATTGAGCTTGCCGCCATTTGCGTGCCGCTGACAAAGACCAACGAATAATTTTCCCACGCGCACGTGCCGTTGTTGGAAATCCGCCAACTTTTGTTAAACACGGCATTGGGCGTGAACGTTGTGCCGTCGGGAATGGTGAGGTCGGCGACAAACTTGCTATTGTTGGAGCAAGGTGGCGGAGGCGTCGCCGGGGCTGTGGCGGGTGGAACATCCGACGTCGCGGTGACAATGACGGTGACGGCGGGATTCGTCGCAGCAACCTCGGCGGGCGTCGTTGGCGTTGGCGGCGCGGTCGGCGGCAGCGTCGCCAGCGGGACCGCTGTGGCAATGGCGATAATGAGCGTCGGTTGGACGCCGGTTTGTTCGCGCACATTGATGAGGATGCCGCTCTCGGCGGTCGCGCCTTGTGTGTTGGTGGCGCGCACTGTGAGCGTGTGCTGTCCGGGCTGCTCGGCGAGCCATTCTTGAATGAGCGAAAATTGCGCCTGCCCTTGCGCGACAGGGCTGGGGTCTTCGCGCACCTGCACGCCGTCAACCGCCAACGCGACCTTGACAATCCCTGCGGGGTCTGTCGAAGTGGATTGAACCACCACCTTTTCCCCGACGGCATAGAGACTTCCGCTAGGCGGCGACGCAATAATAACGACCGGTTTGCTCGTCGAGCCGCCAATGCCCTGACATGAGATTATGACAAGCCCCAAGAGCGCGGAAATTAGCGCAAAAATGACATTACGTTGCACTATGCACCTCTTTTTCTACGCACACGCATGTCACGAGTATAACACAAGGCGCGATGCTTTACAACTGCGATATGCTGACCATTATCTATAATTCAAGACCCTAAAGGTTTTTGCGATGGAATACATCGCCGAAACCTTTAGGGTCTTGACAAGCTGGGTATGGCTGGGCTTTTGGAATAATTTTCAAAACATGTTTAGGACTTTGCTCCTTGGGCTTGACGCGGTAAAACGACGTAAAACGCGCTGCCCCGATTCAAGCGGCTTTCCACCCAAATCTTGCCGCCATGCGCCCGCACCATTTCGCGCGTCAGCGTCAAACCCAACCCGATGCCGCCTTGTGAACGCGTCAAGGAATCGCTCACTTGATAAAACGGTTCAAATACGCGCGCGGCTTGCTCCGGCGTCAACCCTTGCCCTTGATCCTGAACCGACAAGGTGACAACTTCGGCGTCGCCTTCGGCTGCCACGCGCACTTGCGTATTGGGCGGTGAAAATTTGATGGCGTTCGAGAGGATGTTGCCCAGAATCAGGTCGAGCATCGCGCGGTCTGCCGTCACGCGTCCGACTTGCGCGGCAATGTCCAATTCAATCGCTTGGCCTTTTTCATCCGCAAGCGGACGGTACACATTCACCACATCCGCGAGCACCCGTTCGACGCGCATCTCTTCTAGACGCAAATCCATCGAACCTTGCTGCATGTATTTCAAATTCAACATATCATCCGCGATATGCTGCAATCGTTCGCCGTTCGCCAAAATCTCGTTGACAAATTCTTGCGTCTGGCCGGCGGTGCGGTCGCGCAATAATTTGGCATAACCGAGTATCGCCGCCAACGGCGTCCGCAATTCGTGACCGGCGACATTGATAAACTCGCTTTTCATGTAATCGAGTTTGCTCAAATTGATATACGCCTCGCTGACCTGCGCGACCAAATCCACATTTTCCAGCGCGGTCGCCGTTTGCGCCGCCAGCAGCTGCAAATACTCGGCGTTACTCGCGGCGAGTTCCGGCGTCTCCACAATCAACAAACCCGCCACACGCCCGCGCGATTTGAGCGCAACGCTGGCGAGCCATTCGCCGCACCGTTCGCACGGCAAACGCGGCGCGACATTTTGATTCCAGTGTTGCACCTCATCCGACAATAAATTTTCGCGCTGCGGCAATTTCACCGCCAATTCTGAATAGCCATCGAGCGCGCGGGCGAGCGCGCCCTGCCCCGCCGCCAATTCCAACATGCCGGTCGCGTTGTCCATACGCAGCACGGCGGCATTTTCAATGTTTAATTGCGCGTCGAGCGCGGCAAACAGTTCGCGATAAACTTCCTCATGCGAACGCGTGGCGGAAAAAACTTGGGCGGTTCGCAAAAGCGGCACGAGCGTCCGCAAACGCACATTCTCGCGCCGCAGTTTTTCCTTGTCCAAAGCGCGCGTAATATGCACGCGCAGCGCATCGGGCGAAAAGGGTTTGATAATAAAATCGTCCACGCCCAACCGCAGCGCTTGAATCGCCATCTCCATATTGCTATAGCCGGTCATGGTGATAATCACCATTTCCACATCGCGCGCGCGCAAACGCGCCGCGACCTCCAAGCCGTCCAAGCCCGGCAAACGAATGTCGGTGAGCAGTACGTCAAACGATTCAGTCTCGAGTCGCAGCAGCGCGTCTTCGCCGCGCGTAGCCGTCGTCACACGATACCCTTCGGGTTCAAGAATCCGCAGACACAGTTTCAAGATGGAGGGGTCGTCGTCCACAATCAATACGCGTTCAGTTGGCATCGGCGCGCTCCCCCGGCATTTGACGCGGTAACGTGAACGTCACTTGCGTAAATTTGCCCTCTTCGCTTTCCAGCCAAATCGAACCGCCGTGACTTTTGACAATGCGCTCTGCCGTGTACAAACCCAAACCGATGCCGCGCACCACGCCGCCCTCGATTTTGGTCGTATAACCCGGTTCGAACACGCGCTTTAAATCCGTCGCGGGAATGCCATAGCCGCTATCCCGAATCGCGCAGTACGCCATCGTCTCGTCCTTTTGACCGACGCTGACATCAATGCGTCCGCCATGCGGCATGGCTTCAACCGCATTGGCTAAAATCTCGTTCAAGACCTGATCCACCAATTGCGGATTCGCCACGACCACCACCGGCTCGGGCGGCAGCGTTTCCAAAATCGCCACATCTTGCGCCTCACGGCGCAATTCGAATTTTCGCAGCGCGCCGCGCAGCGCTTCGTTCAAATCCATCTTGTCGGCGTGACCGCCTTCGACGTGCGACAAGCGAATAAATTCTTGGACGATGCGCGCAATGCGCTGCGCCGCGACGCTAATCGTATCCAATTCAGAGCGCCACCCTTCATTCGCGCCCACATCCTCCATCGCCTCTTGCAGCAGCTGCGAATGACCCATGATAGCGGTCAAAGGATTGTTGACTTCGTGCGCCAGACCGGCGACCAGTTCGCCGACCGCCGCGCGGCGTTCCGATTCAATCAAGCGGTCTTGGGTCGCGCGCAGTTGGTCGAGCTGCGTGCGCGTTTGGTCGTACAAACGCGAGTTTTCAATCACGACCGCCGCGTGACTCGCCAGCGTATAAAAGAAATTGATTTCTTCGTCCGAAAACAAACGCGGCTGCCGCGTCGCCACCATCAACACCCCAATCGGACGCGCTTCTACTTTGAGCGGCGCGCCCAAAAACGAAACCAAGCCCTCGTTTTGCGACGACGGCACATCGCTCCACCGTTCATCGTTCTGCACGTCGGGAATATATAACGGTTCGCCATTCGCAAAGACCCATCCCACCGCGCCTTCGCCCACTTTGATACGCAATTCGCGGAACGCGCCCAAATCCCACGTCCCGCGCTGCCGCACGCCATATAAATCGCGCGCTTGCAAATCGCGCATGAAAATGACGCCCACATCCGCGCGCATTTGCGTCAGCGCATGTTCCAAAATCAAATCGAGCCGTTCGTTCAAATTCATAATCGAGAGAATCGAGACCTCGATTATTTGCAGCGCGTTGATGCGCGCCAGACGTTCCTGCGCGCTGGCAAACAGTTTCGCGTTTTCAATCGCCACCGCCAACTGATCCGTAATCGCCTCGAACATCCGCACGTCATCCGGCGCAAAGGCGCCGCGTTCCGGGCTTTCTACATTCAAGACGCCAATCACGCGCTCGCCGGATTTTATCGGCACGGCGACGCTGGCATGCGGCTCCCAATCCGGTGAAACATAAAAACGATTCGCCTCGAGCGTTTCATCCGTCAATTGCGTTTGACCGGTTTGCGCCGCCGAACCAATCAAACCTTTGCCGACATTCAAACGATAGGTCGGCGAAATAAATTTGGTTACGTCCGCCGACCCCGCCGCCGGAATCAATTGATTCAAATTCGGATCGAGTAAAAACGCCATCACGGCGCGGAATCCAAAATCTTGACTGAGCGCGTCCACGATGCCTTGCAGCAGCGCATCCAAATTCAACGCGCCCGCGATGCGCCGACTCGCATGATACAAAAGCGATTGCTGACTCGCGGTGCGCTGAACTTGTTGATGCAAGCGCGCATTGTCCACCGCAAACGCGACCTGCTGCGCCAACGCAAACAAAAAGCGTTGTTCTTCGGGCGTAAAAGGTTCGACCGGCGTGCGCTGCAACGCCATGACGCCAATCGCTTCGGATTTAATCAGCAGCGGGATGCCGATATACGAAGCCGTTTCTTGCGGTATACCATGTTCGCCCGGCAGCGTCGGCAAACTGTCCCACTGCCGCTGTAAATCGTCAATCACCAACGGGCGCCGATTTTTTACAATCCAGCCCGCCAACCCCGCCTCTGCCATCGTCCGCACGAACGGTTCCAGCGGTTTGCCCTGATCCATAAACATCACGAAATGCAGCGTGTCCGCGTCCTCGACCAACGCCACATCAAAACCCGTCAAGGTGTAATGCTTGGCAATCTGTTCATAAATGATCCGCAGCTGCTCTTGCAAATCGAGCGTCGAACTGACCGCAAGCCCAATCTCGTACAAACTGCTCTGTTCTTTGGCGCGGCGTTGGGCTTCGGCATACAGGCGCGCGTTGGAAATGACCAAGCCCGCTTGCGACGCCACAATCGCCGCGCGCGCCAAATCCGGCTCGGCGAAACGCTGCGCGTCCTGACGGTCCGAGAGCAACAGCACGCCAATCACATCGCGCTCTTTGACAATCGGCACGACCAAACAAGCTTCCGCATCCAGCGCCGTTCGCAGTTCCGACGAAAGTTGGCCCGACACGCGCACATCGTGCAGCACGAAACCGCGCGCCAACCGCGCCGTGCGCGCCAACAAATTGCCCAACTGTTCCACATCCGCCGCATTGCCCAACAGCGCGGTGCGCCCGTACCCCGCCGCCGCGCGGCAGACCAAATCGGCGCGCGCAGCGGGCGGCGCGGCGATGATGCTATTGTCTAGCGGCGCCAACTCGACGCTCTGACTATTGTTCAGTTCACGCCGTTCCTCGCGAATATAAATCGCCGCCGTATCCACTGCAAATAATGACAGCGATTCGCGGCACAAAATTTCGATCAAAGGCACCAGTTCCAGCGTCGTCGTTACAGTCATGCCCAATTGACCGAGCCGCGTCGCAAAGCGTTCACGACTCAACGCTTCCCGGTACAAAGTCGCGTTCGTCGCCGCAATCGCAAGTTGTTCGCCGAGCAACGTCAAGAGCGCGAGGTCATCTTGTTTGAGCGCGCCGACGCGCGCCTCTTCGACATTGACCACGCCCAACACGCGCCCTTCGCGCATAATCGGCACGCAGAGTTTGGCGACGACATCCTCATGCCCGACCACATAATCCGCATCGGCAGCGACGTTGGTGACAAACGCGGGGCGTCCGTTGCGCGCCACGCGTCCGATGATGCCGCGCGTCGTGTCCCACGTCGTCCCCACTTCTTGGCCGCCGATGCTGGCGCGACAATACAACTGTTCGCCTTCAAAGGCATAAATCGAAACGTACCGATAACCCAATTGGTCCGATAGCGCATGAGCGGCGCGGTCCACCACCACATCAAAATCCAACGACGCGCTGATGGTGCGGCTGATTTCATTCAACAGCGTCAATTCGCGCGTGCGCCGTTCCGATTCGCCAAACAAGCGCGCATTGTCCAACGCCAGCGCGACATGTTGACCCACCGAAATCAAAAAACGTTCGTCCTCCGGGCTAAAGGTATTGGGCTGAAAACTTTGCGCCGAGATGAGACCGATAATGCGGTCTTTGAGCATCAACGGCACGCCGAGCCAACTGCGCGCCGGCCGCGTAATGTGCTGTGGCTGCTGCGGCAAATTTTGACTGGTTTGCAAATCGCCGACCAACAACGATTTTTGATTGCGAATGACCCACGTGGATAGACCCGCTTGCGCCAACGGCACTTGGACCGGTCGCAAGAACCATCCTTCTTCGACCACGTACTCGACGCGCAGCTCGTCGCGCGTCTCGTCGTACAAGCCGACAAAAAAAGTATCGGCGCGCAAAAGTTGATTGACATTCTCATAGAGCAAGCGCAGCTGCTCACGCAGATTCAACGTCGAGGTCGTCGCCAAACCAATCGAGCGCAAGGTCGCCAATTCTTCGGCGCGGCGTTTGGTTTCATAAAACAGTTTCGAGTTGTGCATCGCAATCGCCAACTGCGGCGCGATGGCGCCACTCAAACTGATTTCGTTTTGCGTCACTTGATGCGGCTGCTCCCACAAAAATTGCAACACGCCAATCACGCTGTCATACGCGCGCAAGGGGACGGTAAAAGACGACGCGTATTGTTCCACATTATTTTTACGATAATGCCGCGGGTCGGACGGCATTTCATACACCGCGAGCGGCTGCCCCGAACGCACCGCCTGACCGGCGAAACCTTCGCCGATGGGCAGCGGATGCGTTTTGAATTCATGCACCGCCATCGAAGATAAACCGCGCCAAGCCGCCAATTCCAAAAAGCCCTTGCTTTCGTTGTGCGTCGCAATCGCAATCGCATCCGCCGGAATCGCCGTCAAGATGGCGTCGAGCGCGTCGTTGAGCAAGGTCGAGAGGTCGGTCAATTGCGCCGCCGATTGCGTCACGGCATTGAGCGCCGAGAGTTCTTGGATTTTGCGCTGCACTTGGAGGTACAATGCCGCATTGTCCAACGCAATCGCCGCCTGGTCCGCTAACAACAACAGCGCTTGCTGCTCTTGCTCGGTGAATTCATGCGGTTCGAGAAACGCCACATTCATTACCGCAATGACGCGCTTGGATTTGATGATGGGAAATCCGCCAATCGCCTTGAGCGACCAAGCGCGCGCCTGGAGCGATTGATACAGCGGATGATTTTCGGCATCGTTGATTAGAATGGGGCTTGCCGCGCGCGCGACTTGGAATGATAAACCTTCCGTGCGCGGCTTGCTCAACACCGCGCCGCGATGTCCGTCCGACCATACGCCCACGCCATTTGAAAATTGCTGCGTCTCGGCGTCGTACATGAAAATATGCGCGTCCGTCGCGCCGACAATCCGCAGCGCGCTGGCGCACACGGCATCCAAGACCGCGTTCAAATCTAACGACGACGCGAGGCGCTGCCCAATGTCGCGCAGCGTGTTGACCTGATCCACGCGCGTAGACAACTCACCGGCGGATTCGCTCAATTTGCGCTCGCGTTCCAACGTGCGGCGGCTAAACGTGATTGCCACAATCGTCGTCAAAGCCATCAACGCGCTAAATACAATCAGCGCGCCATCCACATATTGTTGATTGCGCCAAAATTCCGTCTCGGCAAAATGAAAGGCGTTATAGCGCGGCAGATAACCGTAATACGTTGCGACCGTCATGCCGATTACCAAGACCGTCGCCAGGACGGCGTGAAAAATGAGGGTGGACGTCGAAGACGTGAGGCCGTCGCCAAAGAGATAAATAAAGAATAGCGGAATCAACGGACTCGTAATGCCGCCCGTGTAATAAACCGCCCACGTCAGCAGCAGTAATTCCACAATCACTTGCAGCTGCGTCAGAATCCGCAGCAGCAGTAGCGCACGCGCCTCATCGGATGGTTCGCGCAGACGATTCAGAAAAAACCATACGACGCCCAGTTCGATGGCAAACAACGCGGCAATCTGGATGATGGAAACATAATCGTATGCTACGAACCAGCTGGCAAGCGCCAACGCCACGCAGACCAACGCCAAACCGATCCAGCGCAAACGCAAATTGGCGCGCCGATTTTCATACAAGCGCGCAAACGTATCATTCATAACTGCAATTCGCTCACTTTGCCGATGGGATAAAGTTCCGTCAGAGTGTACACTTGGCTTGACGGACTGTCAACAGGAACTATGGCGACGGATGTGCGTAAAGTTTTTGGGCGGACGGAAAGAAGCGATTAGAAATCGCGCCAACAACGGCCCCAAGTCTGCCTACGCAGACTGAATCAGCACAACGTCCGCAGGGACGTTTCGTGTCCTCGTTGCTGCGAATTCTATTCGCCGCACAACGTCCGCAGGGACGTTTCGTGTCCTCGTTGCCGCGAATTCTATTCGCCGCGTTATTGCGAATTCTATTCGCCACATTCCCTCGCCCGAAACCCTTTCAATCTGCGATTTTCCCACGACGCGCAAAAAACAGCTGGGCGCGTGAATTGACTTGTACCCATTTCAGAATACACTCTTTGCGATGTCTCTCGGAGATACCTTGCATCACGCGCGCACCGCGCGCAAAATCACGCTCAATCAAGCCGCGCTCGAAACGCGCATCCGTCAAAGCGTCCTCGAAGCGCTCGAAGCGGACGATTTCAGCGCGCTGCCGCCGCGCCCTTTTTTGCGCGGACTATTACGCAATTATGCTTTGTATTTGAATCTGGACGCGGACGCGGTGTTGGAAGAATACGATATTGCATCGGGCGCCAAAGCGCCGCCCGCGCCCGCCGCGCCCATCGCGTCCGACAATGAACCGCTGCCGCCCGCCGCGCCGCCGCCGACAACGTCCCCGGAAACGTTTGTCTTTCCCGCGTTTGAAACGCCCGCGTTGTCGCAACCCAATAAACCGATCAGCGAACCGCCGCCGCGTGAACCCGAAACGACGTTTATTGTCGCGCCCGACCCCGAAGGAATCGTACCCGAACCGACGCCGCCGCTCAATTTGCCGCAAGAGCCGCCAACCCTCGCGCAAAAAATCGGCGCCTCGCGCATCCCCGAAGCCATTGCCATCCTCGCGCTCGCGGTGGCATTGTTCGGACTCGTTTCGGTCGGCATGGATCAATTTGGACAAATTCGCGGTTTGCTTGGCGCGGTCGAAACGCCGCGCCCGTCGCCGTCGCCAGAACTGACCGCGCGGCCCGGCAGCACGCGCACGGCGATTCCAACGCTCGCGCAAACGGTCGAAGCGTTCACGCCCGTCGCCTTTACCGGCGCACAGCAAACGCCAACCTCAAGCGGCGCGAGCGTTACGCCCAACGCGCCGCGTTCGCCAACGCTCGAAATTCCCGCGAACGCGTTAATGACGCTCGCCGTCCAAGCCGAAGGCGCGATGGAAGCATGGATTGTGGCGGACGGCCAAGAAGTTTTTAACGGCCCCTTGCAAAATGAAACGCGCACCTGGACCGCGCACGCGCAACTCTTTATGCAAATCAAAAATATCGAACAGGGCCGCGTCGCGTTGAATGGCAGACGCATCTTGCCGCGCGACCAACAAGAACGCAGCGCGCTCGTTCGCGCGTGGGTGATGAATCCAAAAGGTACGCCCGCCGCCGTTCCGCCCACGCCGTTTCCGAACGCGAGCGTCGCGACGGCAACGGCGACAGTTTCGCGCACGTCCACCGCGACGGTTACGTCCACAGCCACCGCAACCTTTACGCTGACGCCGAGCGCGACTTGGACGCTCACGCGCACGCCCACCGCGACCCAAACGCTGACGGCGACGCGCGCCCTAACCATTTCGCCAAGCGTCACGCCGCGCCTCACGCGCCCATTCACCGCAGCGCCGACGCTAACGCCTACGGTCACAATTACAACGACGCCTACGCCTTGATTCTGTTGTACAAAGAAAAGTGTAATTTACATGTCGAATCGTTTTTTCATTCAAACGTTGGGCTGCGCGAAAAATACCGCCGACTCGGACGGCATCGGCGCGACGCTGGAACGCGCAGGTTTTCAAGCGGCGGACGCGCCCGAAGACGCGGATGTAGTGATTGTCAATACGTGCGGCTTTTTGCAGGCATCACGCCACGAATCGCTCGAAACGCTGCGCGCGTTGGGCCAACAAAAACACGACGACCAATTGTTGATTGCGGCGGGTTGTTTGATTTCACGCTATGGCGCGCTCGTACAGCAAGAAGCGCCCGGCGTGGACGGCGTGATTGACGCGGGCAAATGGCTCGCCATGCCGCGCTTGATTCAATATCTGCGCGAACAACTCAAGCAGCCCGCGCCCGAACGCGACGGCTCGAATTGGCTCGACGACGCGTATTTGGATTTGCCGCGCGAACAATTGATGGCGCGGTCCGTGACGGATTATTTGCCGCGTCACGCGCAGGGGCCCAGCGCGTACTTGAAAATCGCGGACGGCTGCGACCGCCCCTGCACGTTTTGTATCATCCCCACCATCAAGGGCGGACATCGCAGCAAACCGATGGACGCGGCGCTCGCCGAAGCGCGCGAATTGGTCGCGCTCGGCGCGCGCGAAATTGTGCTTGTCGCCCAAGACACCACCGCCTACGGTTGGGATTGGCAGCAGCGCGATGTGTTGGCAACCTTGATGGAGCGCCTGTGCCGCGAAGTAGAAGGTTTGCAATGGCTGCGTTTGATGTATGCGTATCCGGGACACATTACGCCGCGTTTAATCGAGACGATGGCGCGCTATCCGCAAATCGTACACTATTTGGACGTGCCGTTGCAGCACGCGCATCCACAAGTTTTGCAGCGCATGAAACGGCCCAACGTCGCGCCGACGCGCCGCATGTTGAATGATTTGCGCGCCGCCATGCCCGATTTGGCGTTACGCACCACCTTTATTGTCGGTTTCCCCGGCGAGACCGAAGAAGAATTTGACGCGTTGTTGGAATTTATCGAAACGGAAGAATTTGACCGCGTCGGCATCTTTGAATTTTCGCGCGAAGAAGGCACGCCCGCGGGCGACATGCCGCATCAAGTTTCGCGCAAAGTGAGCGCGCGCCGCCGGCACGAAGCGATGGCGTTGCAGCAAAAAATTTCGCTGCGAAAAAATCGCGCGCTCGTCGGCGCAACGTTGCAGGTGTTGATTGAAGGCGTGGGCGAAATCGTTTCGGATTCGCAAAATGCCGGCGCCGCGCGGCGCGACCCCGAATTGGATTGCGGCAACTGTGTCAGCATCGGCCGCAGTTATCGGGACGCGCCCGAAGTGGACGGCGTAGTGATTGTGCAAAGCGAATTGCCCATCGGCAGAATGGTCGAGGTAAAAATTACGCAGGCGAGCGAATACGACCTCGTCGGCGAACCCTGCTAAAAAAATCGAGACGGCGCGCCCATTGCCTCGCGCGATGGGCTGTGCTACAATCATTTCACCATGTGGCTCTGGCTCATCCTCTTGGTCGTCGCGCTGGCTGTCGCCGCGGGCGGTTATTACTATTGGCAGACGCGCGTCAACATTCCTGTCCTCACGCACACGCAGTTATTGCCGTACGAAGTGCCGGACGTTATTTTGGTCGGCGGCGTCGTCGTAGAAAATCGGGGCCGCCAACCCGCGCCCAATGTAAAAATCACGGTGCAGTTCGACCCGCAAGCGGCGACGATGATTCATCATTTGACCGTCAAGGGCCAAGAACATGCGATTTTACGCAGCGGCGGCGAACGGCACAACTTTGCGACGGTGAGCATGAAAACGTTTCCCGCGCACGGTTCATTGATTTTATATTGGGCAGCCGCGCGCGAAGTGATTCCGCAAATCACCATCACCAGTTACCAGCCCACGCCCGACAATTTCCTCGCCAAACTTTTGCCGCGCAAACATAACGCCTGAGCGCGGGCGGCATGGCGCGTTGACGGCGCCGGGTTGATTGCGGATGGCTAAAAAACTTTTGTCATGTCCCAAGTCGTCATTGAAAATCCTGTTCTCAATTCCCCGTTCGCAGAACCGACGCGTCATTTCAAATTCTCCGCCGAAGGCATCACCGACGAAATCGTTTCCGCACGGCGCGTGAGTTCGTACTTTATCCCCATTCCGCGCCCCAAGCAGCGCAATAAATCCGGGCAACTTGCCTTTGATACGCAATGGACCCAAGAGCGCATCAAGGAAAATGATTTCATCAACCGCGTGCGCGAACGCGTGAGCATTTGGCGCAGAGGCGGTTATGTTGGCGTCACCACGCGCACCAAAGAACTGCTCGCGTATTGGCAGCGTCCCGACCGCGAACGACGCTTGTTCTTTTGCCAAATTGAAGCGCTCGAAACCGCAATCTATATCGCCGAAGTTGCAAACAAATACGGCGATGCGTGGATTGAAAACCAATTGCGCGAATTCAATCGCGACGCGAATCCTTTGCTTCAACGCATCGCGTTCAAAATGGCGACGGGTTCGGGCAAGACCGTCGTCATGGCCATGTTGATTGCGTGGCACACGCTCAACAAAATCGCAAACCCACAGGACGCGCGTTTTTCCGATTCTTTTTTGCTTGTCACCCCCGGCATTACGATTCGTGACCGCTTGCGTGTGCTTTTGCCAAACGACCCGCAGAATTATTACCGCGCGCTCGACATTGTGCCGTCGGATTTGCGTCCAGAATTGGAACGCGCCAAGTTTGTGATTGTGAACTTTCATCAATTCAAATTGCGCGAACGCTTTGACACGGGCAAATTGAACAAAATTATTTTAGGCGGCGACGCATCGGGCGCGTTCACCGAAACGCCCGACCAAATGGTGCGGCGCGTGTGCAGGGAATTGGGCAACAAGAAAAATATCGTCGTCATCAATGACGAGGCGCATCATTGCTATCGCCACAAGCCCGACGGCGAAGAAACTACGCTCAAAGGCGAGGAACGCAAGGAAGCGGAAAAACGCGAAGAAGAAGCGCGCATTTGGATTTCGGGCTTGGAAGCGGTCAAGCGCAAATTGGGCATTCGCGCGTTGTACGACCTTTCCGCGACACCGTTCTTTTTGCGCGGTTCGGGATATTCCGAAGGCACACTGTTCCCATGGGTGGTTTCGGATTTTTCATTGATTGACGCCATCGAGTCGGGCATTGTCAAAGCGCCGCGCGTGCCGGTCAGCGACAATACGATGGACGCCAAGATGCCGACGTATCGCGATTTATGGCGCAACATCTCGGATGATTTGCCGCGCAAGGGACGCGGGACGGAAGCGGTTGGCGGCGAGCCGAAATTGCCAAAAGAATTGGAAGGCGCGCTGCAAACGCTTTACGGAAATTATGAAAAGTATTACGCGCTGTGGCACAAGAACACAGCGGCGCGGGAACGGGGCCTCACGCCGCCCGTCTTGATCGTCGTGTGCAACAACACCAACGTTTCCAAAATGGTGTACGACTATATCGCGGGTTGGGAAAAACCGCTCGATGACGAAACAAGCATTGTCGTCCCCGGACGCCTCGCGTTGTTTAGCAATGAAGAGAATGGAACGTGGAGCGCGCGCCCCAACACAATTTTGGTGGACAGTCAACAGTTGGAATCGGGCGAAGCGCTGAGCGCGGATTTCAAAAAGATGGCGGCGCGCGAGATTCAAGAATTCAAGAACGAATACCGCGCGCGGTTCCCCGGACGCGACGCGCAAGATTTGACCGATGAAGATTTGCTGCGCGAGGTGATGAACACTGTCGGCAAAGCGGGCAAGTTGGGCGAACAAATCAAATGCGTCGTTTCCGTTTCGATGCTCACCGAAGGATGGGACGCGAACACGGTTACGCACATTCTCGGCGTGCGCGCGTTCGGCACCCAATTGTTATGCGAGCAAGTGGTGGGGCGCGGGCTGCGCCGCACCAGTTATTCGACGAGCCGCGTCAAAATCAGCGTGGACGGCCAAGAAATTGAATTTGAAGGGTTCGCGCCCGAATATGCCGAAGTGTATGGCGTGCCGTTTTCGTTCATTCCGTCCGCCGGTTCAAACGTTGACCCGAAGCCGGGGCCGACCCCAACGCGCGTGCGCGCGCTGGAAGACCGCGCCGCGTGCGAAATCACCTTCCCGCGCGTGATTGGCTATCGCTATCAAATTCCCACGCAGGAATTGAAATACAAATTCACAGCCGATTCCAAATTCGCGCTCTCGACGCGCGACATTCCGACCAAAACCGAGAACGCGCCGATTGTGGGCGAAACGGCGATTCACACGCTCGACGATTTGAAAAAACGGCGCGCGCAAGAAGTGGCGTTCCTCTTGGCGAAATTGGTGTTGGAAAAATACTTTCGCACCGATGAAATAAAACAGGAAGGACATAACGGATCAGAAAATCTTGCCGCGCACAAATTTGATTCGAATGTCGAGGCATGGCTCTTTCCCCAAGTTCTTGCGATTGCGAAAAAGTGGCTGGGCGAATGTGTGACGTACCAAGACAACACCTTTCCGCAATTGCTCTTGCTGATTGAATTTGCTCACGCTGCCGCCGACCGCATCTATCGCGCAATCGTCGCCTCGGACGCGGGCAACGCGACGCTCAAACCGATTTTGCGCCCGTATGATACCGTCGGCTCGACGCGCTATGTAGATTTTGACACCGCGCGCAATGTGTATCTCACCCGCGCCGACAAATGCCACGTCAATTATGTGGTGGCGGATACCGCATCGTGGGAACAAAAAACCGCGCAGGCATTAGAGGACATGGACGAGGTGAAATGCTATGTCAAGAATCAGAATCTCGGTTTCACCATTCCATACACGCTGGAAGGCGACGAACGCAAATACATTCCCGATTTCATCGTTCGTATTGACGATGGCCACGGCGCGGACGATTTGTTGAATCTCGTCCTCGAAACCAGCGGCGAACCGCGCGCCGACAAAGCCGCCAAAGTCGCAACCGCGCGCACGTTGTGGATTCCCGCCATCAACCAGCACGGCGCGTTTGGACGTTGGGCGTTTTTGGAAATCACCGACCCGTGGGATTTGCAAAATACGGTGCGCGCGTTTTTACGCGGCGAGTCGCCGCGCGAGGCATTGGGATTGCCGCGCTAACGCCATCGGTCATACCTGCTTGCGAATTATCGTAAAGCCCAAGGCAGCTTGCTCACATATCAAATTCAAAATTGGAACAAATCCATGACCATTGCAGACCCAAATCGCGAATATATTTTTGAGGCGACGACTCCGCTCGGTTTCCGAGTTCGCGTGACGAGGGAATATTGGGAATTGATTGTGACGGTGAAACATCCGGCGATGCAAGGACGCGAACAAGCTGTGCGAGATACGTTGGAATCGCCCTCGGAAATTCGCCAAAGCAAGAGTGACGCGACAGTATATTTGTTTTATAAACCAGAACGGATTGGACGTTGGGTCTGCGCCGTAACGAAACGGTCAGACGGCGAAGGATTCTTGATTACCGCGTATCCGACGGATGCGATAAAAGAAGGAGAGACCGTATGGCGCAAATAAAAGTGTATTATGACCAGACAGGCAATACCTTGACCGTATGGTTTGGAGATTCACAGGCGGAATATGTGAGCGAAGAGACGGGCGAGGAAATTGTGCTGATGAAAGACAAGGAAGGGCGCGTGATTGGGTTTGAAAAATTAAATTTCATTGTGACCAAACCATCGCATCTCCAAGTCGCGTTTGAAACGGTTGCGGCATAAGTTGAATCTCGTCCTCGAAACCAGCGGCGAACCGCGCGCCGATAAAGCGGCAAAAATCGCAACCGCGCGCACGTTGTGGATTCCCGCCATCAACCAGCACGGCGCGTTTGGACGTTGGGCGTTTTTAGAAATCACCGACCCGTGGAATTTGCAAAATACGGTGCGCGCGTTTTTACGCGGCGAGCGCGGACTAGACCCGCTCGACATTCCGCGATAAACTATTCAACATGAAACAAGAAAACGGCAAGCGACGCGTTGTGGCACGGACGCGCGCCGCGCGTTTGGCTGCCAACAAGCGCAAGCTCGCGCGCTTTAAACGAATCTTGAAACAGCGCTTGCCCGAACTGCGCGAACGGTACGGGGTGAAATCGCTCGGCATATTTGGTTCTTTTGCGCGAGGCAACGCACGCGCGCGCAGCGACCTCGACATCTTGGTTGAATTTGACACTGCCCCCTCCCTGTTCCAATTCATTGACCTGCAAGAATATCTCGCCGCGCTGCTCAAGGTCAAAGTGGACCTCGTTCCCCGCTCTGCGCTCAAGCCCAGTCTTGGCAAGCGCATCCTCGCAGAGGTTACGTTGATATGAGTCGTACGTACACCGACTATCTTCAAGACATGCTCGACAACTGCGATTACGCGACTGAATTTGTTCAAGGCACAACGCTGGAGCAATTTCAAGCGAATCGCGAAAAATCGTATGCGGTTGTGTATGCGATAGAAATTATCGGCGAAGCCGCGCGCCACATTCCTAAAAACGTGCGCGACAAGTATCCTGCCATCGCATGGGGCAAAGTGAAAGGAATGCGCAATCACATCGCGCACGGTTATTTTGGCATTGACCTCGAAATTGTATGGAAAACAATTGCGCAAGACATTCCTCCGCTCCGCCGTGAACTCGCGCGGATGCTTGAAGAATCAAAGAAACCAAGCGAACCAAAAAGATAGTTAGCTTGCAAGGATCAATCATGGCCTCCAAAAAATCGCCTCCCGCAAAAATCAAATCCAAGCCCGCGCCCAAAGCGCCGCGCGCCAAAGCCACCCCCATCGCCGCGCACAAACACGCCGACAAACGCAAAAATATCCCCACCGCAGAATTGCGCGATTGGGTCGCAGACGACGAAAAGAATCCCAAAACGATTCTGTATCCGCGCGACCCTTCGCTCGACCCGCAACTCGTGTGGAAGGGCAAAGACGAACAGGACAGCCAACCGCTTGAGGTGCCTGCCGTCCCCATTTACATTCAAGAGCTCATTCAGCCGCAAGCCATCATCGAAAACGTCCGCGCCCTCCCCTCGCCCAATGGGAGAGGGGCTGGGGGTGAGGGGCAGCAACTCGCGCTCTTTGCCGATTTCAACGGCTTGGACTTTACCG
>WBZO01001016.1_pt2 | contig 40805 bp, 44 predicted proteins | sample 5204261 | NCBI WGS metagenome assembly WBZO01 (sample SAMN12412400, study PRJNA552823) | activated sludge metagenome | isolation source: activated sludge from anammox sidestream of wastewater treatment plant... | place: USA: North Carolina | collected 2017-09
CAGGGCAATGTAAATACCGAGAACCCCACCCAGGTAGTGATGAAGGAGGTGCTGCTGCGCTTAAGCGAGGATGCCACCCCCGATCAGGTGGAAACCAGCCTGCATATTGCCGCCCAGATTACCCAGCATCCCGGCACCTGCCTGGATGAAGGCATCGCAGGGGTGGAGAACCTGGATACTTCAACGGTGAAAGTCGATTTCGTTCGCTCGCCCTTAAGCGCATTGCCGGACTATGCGCGCAAGCAGGCAGAAATGTTGAACGTGGGTGAAGTGGGCGAACCTTTTGCCACACCGGAAGGTATTCGTTTTTATATCCTGTGCGAGAAAGTTGAAATGCCCGTGCAGGTGGTGGCGGATGATAAACTGCGCGATGCCCTGTTCCGCGAGAAAATGGAAATGGAATCGGCTAAATTCATGCGGAACCTGCGCCGCGATACCTTTATTGAGATTCGATAAGCTGCCGGGGCATGTGCGTCAGGCAGACTGAATACAAAGGCAATAAAAAAGGAGCCTCTGAGGCTCCTTTTTCGTATTCCGTTGTGCAGTGATCAGTCAATCAGCTGCAGGTTGGTGGCAGAGGTTTTGCCGCGCTCGGTGGTGAGCTCGTAGCTCACTTTCTGGTTCTCAGCGAGGGTTTTGAAGCCTGCTTTTTCTACGGCGCTGATATGCACGAACACATCCTGACCGCCTGCATCGGGCTGGATGAAGCCGTAGCCTTTTGCATTGTTGAACCATTTAACTTTACCGGTAGCCATAGTGTAACTCCTTTAGTGCATTAACGTCGTGGGATCTCCTTGCCACAACGTAGGCGCAGAAACTCACTCTAAGTCAGGCACCATAGCGGCCCTTTTGGCAAAGGCAAGAGGCAATTGTAGTTTCGTCACTTTTTGGATAGGATCATGTGATTATTATGTCAGCCATCCCCCTTAAAGATTTATTGCGACGGCACGGTCTGCAGGCCGATAAGCGCCTGGGCCAGCATTTTCTGCTTGATGCCAATGTTACCGATAAAATTGTAAGATTATGCGGGAATCTGAAGGGCTTGCACGTGGTGGAAGTAGGGCCGGGGCCTGGGGGGCTGACCGGGTCTATTCTGCGGGCGGAACCGGCAAGCCTTACCGCAATCGAGAAAGACGAGCGCTGTCTGGGTTTGCTGCAGGAGTGCTACGGCGCTTCGCCTTTATTCAGAATTATCGCCGGCGATGCGTTGAAGGTTTCCTTGCCACAGGAAGTGGCCGCGCCGCGGGCGGTTATCGCCAACCTGCCTTATAATGTGGGAACTGAGATGCTGATCCGCTGGCTGTATGATATTGCGGCGAATGCAAATGCATATCAGTATCTTACGCTGATGTTCCAGAAGGAAGTGGTGGATCGGCTGGCGGCCAGGCCTTCGACCAAGGATTATGGCCGCTTAAGCGTGTTAACGCAGTGGTTATGTGAGGCAGCGCCCCTTTTTGACCTGCCGCCGGGTGCTTTCTCTCCTCCCCCTAAAGTCACCTCTACGGTGGTGAAACTGACTCCGCTGGCAAGCCCATTGGCCTGCGATATTAAGAAGCTGGAGAAAGTCACCGCCGCCGCTTTCGGCCAGCGGCGCAAGATGCTGCGATCGTCGCTTAAGTCTCTGGGCGGGGAAGCCTTGCTGGAAAAGGCAGAAATTGAGCCGACCCTGCGCGCCGAGAATCTGACAGTGGAACAGTTTATCAGGCTGGCGAATCTAACCGTATAAAAATCAAGTGCATTTAAGCCTGCCCGCGTGATAGAGTGCCAGCTGATTACAACGAGGGGTTGTATTAATGACGGCGCATTGCCGAAGTCTGGCGTTTAACGGGGTGGAGACGGTGCCGGTGGATGTGCAGGCACAAATCAGCCCTGGGCTGCCGGCTTTTACGGTGGTTGGATTACCGGATAAGGCCATTGCCGAATCGCGCGAACGGGTGCGGGCCGCGATTCATGCATTAGGTTTGTCGCTTCCGGCGAAGCGGCTGACGGTGAATCTGGCCCCCGCTGATCTGGCCAAAGAAGGAAGCCATTTCGATTTGCCGATCGCGTTGTCGCTATTGATGGCGATGGCGGTGCTGCCTTCGGATGCGACTGATGGCCAGGTGGTGATGGGAGAGCTGGGACTCGATGGCGCTATCCTGCCCGTTTCCGGCGTGCTGCCTGCCGCCATGGGCGCGGTGGAGAATGATTGCGGGCTGATCTGCCCGGAAGCAAATGGGCCTGAAGCCGCCTGGGCCGGTGATCTTTCCATCGCTGCCGCACCGCATCTGCTGGCGCTGATTAATCATCTGCAGGGCGGCGTGATTCTGCCTCCGCCCTCGAGGGAAACCCGCGAAGCCATCCGCCACTATCCGGATTTAAGCGAAGTGAAAGGGCAGGAGGCAGCCCGGCGCGCGCTCGAAATTACGGCGGCGGGCGGGCATAATCTGTTAATGGTTGGACCCCCGGGAGCGGGTAAATCGATGCTGGCTTCCTGCCTGCCGGGCATCCTGCCGCCGATGAGTCCGGCCGAAATGCTGGAAGTAAGTGTGATTGAAAGTGTTGCGGGTGCCTTATCGGGAGGGCGATTGAAACGGCAGCGGCCTTATCGCGATCCGCACCATTCGAGCTCGATGGCGGCCATGGTGGGCGGCGGCAGGCGGGCACAGCCGGGAGAAATTTCGCTGGCGCATCAGGGGGTGTTGTTTCTCGATGAATTGCCGGAATTCCCGCGCAGCGTGCTGGAGGCATTGCGCCAGCCGCTGGAAACCGGCCAGGTTTCGGTGGCGCGGGCGCAGGCGCATGTAACCTACCCGGCGCAATTCCAGCTGATCGCGGCGATGAATCCCTGCCGCTGCGGCTATCTGACGGATGCGACACGCGCCTGCAATAAGGCGCCTAAATGCGGAAAAGAATATCAAGGCAAGCTCTCGGGCCCATTGCTGGATCGGATAGATCTGCATATCGATGTGCCGGAAGTGCCGCCCGCAGAAATTTTTACTGCTAAAGCCGGTGAGCCAAGCGCTGCGGTGGCGGAGCGGGTGGCAGCGGCCAGATCAATGCAGGCGAAACGCTATGAAGGGCTGGGATTGCCGATAAAGCTGAATGCGAGGCTTTCAGGCGATCATCTTTACGGCCAGACATTGCTGGAGCGGCAAAGCCAGGATTTACTGGAAGAAGCGGCGGCTTCGCTGAAACTCTCGATGCGGGGGATTACACGGGTGCTGCGGGTAGCAAGAACAGTGGCGGATCTTGCCGCAAGCGAGACTGTGCAGAAAAACCATCTGGCGGAAGCGCTGGGTTACCGGCCGCAATTATTGCCAGGGGCTTAAAAAGCATCAGTCCCGCACGGGGCGGGACTGGGGTCACAAAGACTGTTTACGAATCACTGGGAGCGGAGGCGGCCTTCGAACAGAAACTTCCCTGCAACACCGATGACGGCGCCGCATAAGGAATAAATCTTGAGAATCGGTACCATGCGCTCCCATGGTATTTCTTCGGGCTGGATGGACATCAGGCAGTACATGACGCCGTCCACCACCATGATTGCGCTGATTGCCCAGCAGAAACACGGAATGATGTGTTTTTTCATACGCAACAATTTAATAGATAAAGATTATAAACGATGGTTTGGCCATTGAGGTTAGATATTTTATTATAACCTGTTCAAGCCCTTAGGAATGTTACGATTTGATGACATTTCAGGTTTTAGTGATTGTGATTAAGGAGGCTTAGGGTAAAGCTGGGCTATGGATATTTTCGATATTATCGGTACCGTCGGCGTGACCATGATTTTGCTGGGATATTTCCTGGTGCAGACCGGGCGAATCACTGCGCAGGACCTGCGGTATCCGGTGCTGAACCTGGCTGGTGCGGTGTTGTTGCTGATTTCGCTGATAGTGCACTGGAACACGGCATCGGTTATTATTGAGCTGTTCTGGATTATGATCAGCCTTTATGGTATCTGGAAGATACTGAAAGCGAGGAAATCCCATGCAAAAGAATAATCCGTTTTTTGACGATCTGGCCCGGATGGCAACCAGCGCAGGCGGCACATTGCTGGAATGGCGCAAGGAAGTGGAACGCATGGTGCAGGAGGCCGCGGAGAAAATGGCCACTAAAATGCAGCTGGTGAGCCGTGAGGAATTCGAAGTGGTGCGCGCCATGGCCGCCAAAGCCCGCGAAGAGAATGAGGCGTTGCGCCACCGGCTGGAAGTGCTGGAGAAGGCTAAAGCGGTTAAGAAGCCAGCGAAGAAGGTTTAACCAATACCCAGAAACGGCACCGCCGCTATTACCAGGGTAGGCAATAGCGGCGGTTGGAACGTATTTTGCCGTCGTTCTATTAATTCAACAGAACGATTTCGACTTTGTGGTCGCCGAACTTGGCGCTCTGAAGTTTTCCACGGTCGAGCCGGATCCGCTTTTTGATGGTGTAATCCAGCGGGTTGATCGGTTCCGGCCGGGCTTTCTTCAGTTTTTTAAGCGCCTTTTCGGCCGACTTCGTGGAGCGCTTGGAAACTGCTTTATCCATTTGTTCGAGGTGGCGCAGGACCTTTTTGAGATCCTTTTTTAGTCGGGCCGTCATGGCGTCGTAATCGGTGAGAGTGAAGTTTCCGGTGACTCCCGTTACCCGGTAGTTTACTTCCGATTGGCCGAGGCTGAAGGATTCGCCGTCCATGGGCAGCCATTCGCCGTTTTCGCGAACGGCGAGCGTCGGCGGTGTAAGATTGTCCAGCGTTGCGGTGTCCATCCCGAAGCTCAGGAAATCTTCGCCCGTCGAATCGCTTTCGACGACGATCGAGGCGGTCAGGAGGAGGGTTGCGTTGATTAGCACGGCCGCTCCGGCTTGCAGTTCGCCGTTCTGCGGAATCAGAATGCATTCGCCGGCGTAGATACCTTCGTTCTCGAAAGCCAGTTTGAGCAGCAAGGTGTCTTTTTCGGTATGCAACTCAGCCACCAGGCTGTCGTAACGGGCAAGCGGGTATGTGCCGTTGATTTTTTCGCCCAGGTTAAAGGCGTAGTAGGTGTATCCTTCGAGGGTCCACCGTTGTTGCGCCTGCAGGTGCAGGGGCGCAAAGAAGGCGAGGGTGCAGAGCAGCACCAGCATCGTTGTTCTTTTCATACGTAATTTTATTTTTAAGTATTTATGGAAACTAATCCCTTGACTGTAGCGATTCACGTGAAGTGAATGGGGCAAAATACGTTCCGGCCAATTAAAATGGGCAATAGGCTAAGCAAGGGATTAAACGGGATTATAGCTTATCCTTAAGAGTTAACAAATTTCCAAATGTTAAGTTTTTGTGACAATCGCGGGTGAATAACCCAAAAAGACATGGTGTTTTCGGTTGGTTGCGTTATTCTGTACGGCCGAAATTTAATGCAGGACTGTTATGACCCGGCCTTCTTCTGTGCTCCGCATCACCCCGTTGCTTCTTCAGCCGCTTGAAGTGGTGGAGGATGTGCTGATTCGCCGTGATTTGGGTTATGATCGGCCTGTTGATGAAGAAATCCTGGCGGAAGTGCCGGGCCAGTGGAGCACATTGAAGCTGTGGTACCGCTGGGAAGAGTCGCTCGGCGTGCTGGTATTCACCTGTGCGATGGAAGGAAAAACCCCTGCGGTACAGCGCTCCAGGGTTTATCCCTTGCTGGCGGCGATAAATGAAAAGCTATGGCTGGGTCATTTCGATATCTCCGCCGAGGATGGCTCGGTGATGTTCCGTTACAGCCTGATGCTGCGCGATAATGAAGAGCCCAGCGCCGATCTGATAGAATCGCTGCTTGATGTGGCGATCACAGAATGCAACAGGGCCTATCCCGCCCTGCAATCGGTGTTATGGGCAGGCAAGCCCGTGGAAGAGGCGTTAAGTGTTGCCCTGTTCGAAACCTGCGGCGAAGCTTAGCTTTTAATTGTTCCCGCTTAAGCGACATGCTGTCGCTCGCAGGGAACACAGCTCAAGGCTGCCAGCCTGCCGGCCTCGCAGAGATTAGCAAACCCCGCCGCGTTTCTTAGCGTTTTCTTAATGCCTGCATGCGCATGTGGAAGGTGAAGGATTCTGTAACCTGCCGAATGTTTGCCTATTTAAGATATTTTGCCCTGGGAAGTTTTATCGTCGTCTTACTGGCGGCGCTGGGGCTTGGTTATTATTTCCGCAGCGCGGCGACGGAAGATTTGAGCGATCTGGTCACGCGTAACAATCACGCGCTCGTACAGGGCTTCATCAATAACATCTGGAAAAGCCATGTGATGGTGGCGATGATGCGGGAATTTCATAAGCAGAAAATTCCGCAAGAGGACTGGCCGCGTTATAAAGGGTATAAGGAATATTCCGCGCAGTTCAGCCGCGACGTGTTTCATTATTTTGAAGGAATGCCCGTTGTTAAGGTGAATATCTATGCCGCCGACGGGCAGAAGATTGTCTCGCTTAACCAGGAGCAGATTCTGAATACGGAAAGCGATGATTCGGTGCACCTTGCCGATGCCGGGCCCAGCAATGACGCGCTGAGCGCCGGCCTGCAGGGCACCATCAATTCGCAATTACTGGAAGGGGCAAGCTTTACGCTGGCCGGGCAGGGCCGCAAGGACGGCACGCTGATGCAGACGGTGATTCCCATCATGTCGGATAACTATGTTCCGCTGGTGCAGAACCCGAGTTACAGCGGCGCCAGCAATGTGGAAGGGGTGGTAGAGGTTTTCTATGATATCTCCCGGCAATGGGAAAAGGTTTTCCTGTTCCAGATTATCGCAACAGGGGCGATTATTTTTATCTTCCTGCTGCTGATTGGTACATTGATTGTAGTAGCGGCACGGGCCGAGGCGATTATTACCCGCCAGCATGAAACCAACCTGGAACTGGCGGCTCAGGCCGCTTCGGCAGAAGCAGAAAATGCCAATAAATCGCAATTCCTGGCCAATATCAGCCATGAGCTGCGCACGCCGCTTAATGCCATTATCGGCTTCTCAGAAATGATAAAAAACGAGACTTACGGCGAATTGCCGAATCAGCAATATAAGGACTACATCCGCGACATCCATCAGTCGAGCGTGCACCTGCTCAGCCTTATCAATGACATTCTGGATTATTCCAAAGCGGAAGCCGGCAAGCTGGATTTGAACATCGACGAGACGGATATTACTAAAATTATTCTGTCGTCACTGCGCCTGGTGGCGCCGCGGGCGGAGCAGGCGCAGGTGGCGCTGGTGGAGGAAGTGCCGAAAGAGCATTATGTGCTGCGCACCGATGCCAAGAAACTCAAGCAGGTGATGCTTAACCTGCTTTCCAATGCCGTGAAGTTCACCCCCTCCGGCGGACAGGTGAAGGTAACATTGTGGGCCAATATGGTGGATGATTCCATCTCGGTGGAAGTGCGCGACACCGGGATAGGCATTGCGCCTAAAGATATTTCCCGCGCGCTGGCGCCGTTCGGCCAGGTGGATAATGCTCTCAGCCGCAAATATGAGGGCACGGGGCTGGGATTGCCGCTAACCAAGAAATTCGTGGAGCTGATGGGCGGCACGTTTAATATTACCAGCGAGGAAAATGTGGGCACCGCGGTGACGTTTACCCTGCCGCGTGAGCCGAAAGCTTCTTAGATTGCCCCCGTTCGGGTTACTGCCCTCACGATGGGCTGCTCGCTTGCGCTCACGCTCATGGCTGAGTTGGCTGGGCTTCGCCCGCCTGTCTTCGCTGCGCTCCGGCTGGCCTTCTGGCCTCGTAGATTGCAGAGATTAAACCAGGCCTAAAAACGCCGAAGCGGTGCGAAAGGTTGTTTCACACCGCGTTCGGTTTACAGTTTAAAGCGTGGGTTTGGGCTGCCTAAATCCGCTGCGTTTTGATACCGCTTTTGTTAGCGGGTTCGAACTCGAGTTCGGAGTCTTCCGGCGCCTGTATTCCCTGCTGATCGAGTTCTTGCGCTGTCCGTAAGAGCACCTCGAATCTGCCATTTGATCTTTTTAGAATCTGGGCGCAGCCGGTAGTGTCGCCGTACAGGTAAACTGTCATTTCGCCACCCTCGATGTCGGGCATGTAGATGGTACACAGGTAGGGGATGGTGATCCCTTTGCCGAGTACCTTCTTTTCCTGGACCATCACGCCGGCAGTGTCGGGTAGCACCGTGCCTTCGATGATGGCGCTGTCGAGCATGACGCCGAAGGAAAACTCCTTGATGGTAACGTCATCCTGTTCGTCGGGCCGGGCCAGGCTGTCGCTGAGGAGGTATTGCATCGTTTCGGCGTAAAGAGCCGCTTTGAGGTAATAAGCGACTCGTGGAAGCCTGGCCTGCCGGAGTTTTTGATCCAGGCCGGTGAACTGCAGCATTTCGGACTGGGATGGAGAATGGCGATCGTTTTTACATGCGGTAAAGCCTGCGATCACGACCAACGCAAGCAGCACTACTTTCAGTGTCTTCATAAACAAGTTTGTTTGATAAATGAATAAGAGAATTCACGTCCCGCCTTTGGCATGCCACAAAAAAAGACAAACCCATATCGCTATGAAGTCTGCCTCATTGAGAACAAAGCCGGGGGCTAAAGACCAGATAAGTATAGCGGATTTGTATCGGTTGAAAAAGCGAAGGAATATTACACTTTGGTGACGATAAACGGCGGACAGCGAAAAAAAGGCTTTCCCACGGGGAGTGGAAAAGCCTGGCTCTTATTGGTTTCGTTTATGCCGCCTTGCGCTTTTTTCTTTCAGACAGCGGTATAATGGCTGCCGCATGGGCAGGCGGTGAGGGTGGCTTGGGTTTGTTACGGCGCATTCTGCGAATGATGGGCGCTGCCATGAACAATAAGATTAGGCCACTAAAAATGCAGAAGAACAAAAATACAATGTCTTCAACGGGCATTCCAAAGATTAACATAATGGAGGGAATTTAGATTTTCCTGTCAACCGGCACGGTTAGTTTAGGGCGTGTCGTGTGACACAGAAAACCTGGATTAAAAACGACTTAAAGGTTAAGAGCGTAGCCTATAAAATAATAGCTGCGTGCTCAGGCTTCAAATGACAATTTGATGACGATTTGCCTGTCTTGCGGGAAGATGAGCGGTTTGATAGGGAATAACTATGAGAAAAATTGCTATTTTTGCGCTGGTGATGGCGCTTCCCGCCCCGGCGCTGGCGCTCAGGGTGGATAATTGCGATAATGAACCGCAGATCGTGCAGGTTCATTACAGCGGCAGCACGACTACCCTGGAGCTTGCACCGGGACAGGGCCGGTATGTGGGCGGTATTCCACTGGAGCTGCAGGCGGGCAAGGATTTGCACCGGATGATTGACTATGATGATGAATGGTGTGTCTGGGGTAAGGACGATATTCAGCTTCAGCGCAAGAATTCCCAGCGCCGCGGCGGTTGATGTTGCGGGGGTGTGGGTTATGGGGTAAACGGGTCCAACGGGTGAATGGACCCTCCATCTACCTTTGGAACTGACTACCTGATTGCTTATTTTTATGTTCTGGCTTTATTCAATCGTCCTGGCGCTCTCGACCTTTCTGATGACCTTTGCTTCCTCGGCCTTTGCGCTGAATGTGCTTAAAGGCAGTAAAATGCAGGATGTGCCCAATGAGCGCAGCAATCACAGCATAGCCGTGCCGCGTGGGGGCGGGGTGGCGGTGATGGTGGCGCTGGGCTGTTTTCTTCTCATTGCCGGGACGCAGGGATTGCTGCTGTGGGCCATGATTGGCGTGGCGATTATTTCCTTCGCGGATGACTGGACCGATGTGCCCGCGCTGCAGCGGCTGGCAGTGCATTTCGCGGCGGCCTGCCTGGCGCTGATGGCGCTGCATGGGCCGGTTTTCCAGGGGCTGCTGCCTTTCTGGGCGGATCACCTGGTTGCGGTGTTTCTGCTGACATTCTGGCTGAATCTTTATAATTTCATGGACGGTATCGACGGTATTACCGGAGCGCAGACCGTGGCGCTGGGGCTTGGGCTGGTGGTGCTGTCCGCCGCGTCGGGAACCGCCATTAATGTGGGACTGGGCGTGGACGGCATGCTGCTGGCGGTCGCCTGTATTGCCTTCCTGATGTTTAACTGGCACCCCGCCAAGATGTTCCTCGGTGATGTAGGTTCGGCGCCGCTGGGTATTCTGACCGGCTTTTACATGATGGAGCTGGCGAGCTACGGCTATTGGGAAGCGGCGTTGATTCTGCCTGCCTATTACCTGGCAGATGGCGGCTATACGCTCGCTAAGCGAGCGCTTAAAGGCGAGAAAATCTGGGAGGCGCATTCACAGCATGCCTATCAGCAGGCAGTGCGTAACCATAACAGCCATGACGAGGTGGTGCGCTGGATTATGGCCGGTAACCTGGTGTTACTGGTTCTGGCAATGCTTTCGACCCGCGAAGGATGTGGCGTTACGGCCCTGATCCTGGCTATGGGAGTTGCCGCCGCATTGCGCTGGAAACTGACCGTGCTGCGACCCACGCCGGAAATTCTGCCACCGGCAGTATCCCATGTGGCCCCGTAATCTTTACAGCTGGATCGCGCTCATCCATGACCTGATCATGGCTACAGCCAGTTTATGGCTCGCGCATTATCTGCGCCTGGGCGAACGCCTGTGGGCTTTCAGCGGGGAAACGCTGCCCATGGCTACTGCAGCTTTTGTTCCGCTCTGCCTGGCGGTGTTTGTGGGATCGGGGTTATACCGGGGCCTGTGGCGCTATGCTTCGATGCAGGATTTGCTGACCCTGACCAAGGCCACCTCGCTGCTGCTGGCGATTTTTTATCTCGGACATTTTTTTATCCTGCGGCTGGAAGGGGTGCCCCGCTCGGTCCCGGCGATTCACTGGCTGCTGCTGCTGGCGATGCTTGGCGGACCCCGCTTCGCCTATCGCATCATCAAGGACCGGCGAATGGGGCTGCAATTCACCTTGAGCGGCTTGCCAAAAGTGCCGGTGTTGCTGGTAGGCGCGAATGATGCAGCAGAATTATTCATTCGCGAATCGCGCCGTAACCCGGCGGCGGCATATCATGTGGTGGGAATGACAGATGAAGATCATGCGCGGCGAGGCCAGCAGATGCATGGGGTGCGTATTTACGGCGCCAGCGATCAGCTGGCTAAGATTGTCGGCAAGCTGGAGCGCAAGGGCCGTAAGCCACAGCGCGTAGTGATTGCGGAGGATGGGTTCAGTAGCCGCCGCCTGCGCGAATTGCTCGCAGTCTGCACGAGCCTGGGCCTGCCGCTATCGCGGCTGCCGCAGACGCTGGAGTTGAAATCAGGCGCAGCGGAGCAGACGGAAATTCGCCCGATTGCGGTAGAAGATTTGCTGTGCCGAAGCCAGAAAGTGCATGATTTAAAACCGGTGGAGAAACTCGTTTTCGGTCGCACGGTGTTAATTACCGGCGCTGGCGGCAGCATCGGCAGCGAGATCGCACGGCAGGTGGCTGAATTTGCGCCCGCGGCCATTATTCTGCTCGAACATGCGGAGTTCCAGCTCTACACCATTGAGCGGCAGCTGGCGGATCAGCCGCATGATTACGGTCTGCATGCCATTTTAGGCGATGTGCGGGATGAAGTATTGCTGGAGCAGGTATTTAGCGAGCACAAACCGCATATCGTGTTTCATGCAGCAGCGCTGAAGCATGTGCCGCTGGCGGAGGCTAATCCCGAAATTACCTTAAGCGTGAATGTGCTGGGGACGCGTGCGGTGGCGCAGGCGGCACTAAGGCACAAGGCCGAAGCAATGGTGCTGATTTCAACCGATAAAGCGGTGCATCCTTCCAGCGTGATGGGAGCGAGCAAGCGAATGGCAGAGCAATATATGCAGTCGCTGGGCCATGATGGCAAAGTGCGGGGCGGCAGCGGGCATACGTGTTTTACCACTGTGCGGTTTGGCAATGTGCTGGGCTCGACAGGATCGGTGGTGCCGCGCTTTGAGGCGCAACTGGCCGCGGGGGGGCCGCTGACGGTGACGCATCCCGAAATGACCAGGTATTTCATGACGATCCGCGAGGCGGTGGAACTGGTGCTGCAGGCCGCTGCGCTGGGCGTGCTGCTGCCTGAGGAAAATGGCGGGATTTTCGTGCTGGATATGGGTGAGCCGGTGAAGATTGATGATCTGGCAAAGCAGATGATTCAGCTTGCGGGCCTGAAGCAGGAGCAAATTGAAATTCGGTATACAGGCCTGCGCCCCGGCGAGAAAATGCATGAAGCCTTGTTTTATGAATGGGAGAATCCCCAGCCTACGCCGCATGCAAGCATCCGCCTGGTGACCTGCCCGGGCGGGGCGGTTAAAGAGATGGAAACATCGCTTAAAACGCTGGAGAAGGCCTGCACCAGACGGGAGCGGGAGGCGGCGCTTACCGTGTTGCGGCAGCAGGTGCCCTATTATGTAGATTTGGCGGTAGTGGCGTGATTTGCCATTAATTCTGCTTGCACCGTTGGTTTAACGCTATTATGCGCTAGGCCATGACCATTACCCGCGCACTCCTCTCCGTTTCCGATAAAACCGGACTTATTCCTTTTGCTCAATTTTTACAAAGCCGAGGCGTTGAGATTCTCTCGACCGGCGGCACGGCGAAGAGCCTGCGCGAAGCAGGGGTAAAAGTGACCGATGTTTCAAGCGTCACTGGTTTTCCCGAAATTATGGACGGGCGGGTGAAAACGCTGCATCCGGCCATTCATGGCGGGATCCTCGCACGGCGGGATGTGCCCGAGCATGTGGCGGCGATGAAAGAACATGGCATCTTCGGCATCGATCTGGTGGTGCTGAACCTGTATCCTTTCGAGGCTACCGTTGCCAAGGGCGCTTCTTATGAAGAAGCGGTGGAGCAGATTGATATCGGCGGGCCGGCGATGCTCCGCGCCTCGGCCAAGAATCATGCGCATGTCACCATAGTAACCGACCCGGCGGATTACGCCGCGGTGCAGGAAGCCATTGCGCAATCGGGCGGGACGTCACTTGAGTTGCGCAAGGCTTTGGCGCGCAAAGCTTTCGCGCGCACGGCGGCTTATGATGCGGCTATCAGCGCATGGATGGCCGGCGAACAACAGATGGAATATCCCGAGCGGATAACGGTTTCAGCGCAACTGGCCTCGACTTTACGTTATGGCGAGAATCCACATCAATCAGCGGCGCTGTATGTGACGGATGCTGCGCCCGGCACGCTCGCGGCTGCAAAACAGCTGCAGGGAAAGGAACTTTCCTACAATAACCTGAATGATACCGATGCCGCCTGGGCGCTGGCGAATGATTTTGAAGAACCCTGCGTTGCGATTATCAAGCATGCAAATCCATGCGGAGTGGCCCTGGGTGCGAATTGCACGGAAGCATTCACCAAGGCGCTGGCCTGTGATCCGGTTTCGGCTTATGGCGGGATCATCGCACTGAATCGCCCGCTGACGAGCGATTTCGTGGAAGCGATGGGCAAGCTGTTCGTGGAAGTGATTATTGCCCCCAAAGTGGAAGCGGAGGCGGCCGCCCTGCTGGCGAAGAAGCAGAATCTGCGGGTACTGGAAGCCGGAACCAGGCCTCTGGAATCAAGCACCAGGCATGAAAGAATGATCAAGCCTATTTCCGGCGGGTTGCTGGTGCAGTCAGCGGATGAGGCGCGGATTGACGAAAAAGATTTGAAAACGGCGAGCGCCACGCAACCTTCGGCGCAACAGGTGAAGGATATGCTGTTTGCCTTCCGCGTCGCGAAGCATGTGAAATCCAACGCTATCGTGATTGCGCGCGATGGCGCGACCGTGGGTATTGGCGCGGGGCAGATGAGCCGCGTGGATTCGGTGCGCATTGCCTGCTGGAAAGCGGCGGAGGCGAAATTATCCACCCAAGGTGCGGTGTTGGCCTCGGACGCGTTCTTCCCGTTTGATGATAACGTTCACCGTGCGGCAGAAGCGGGCATCGCAGCATTGATTCAGCCGGGCGGCTCGATTCGGGATGAAGAAGTCGTCAAAGCAGCCGACAGCCACAAAATGGCGATGGTGTTTACCGGGATTCGGCATTTCCGGCACTAGGCTTTGGGTTTTAAAGAAAGCCATTGCCTGTAGCGTGCTTGCCAGCCCCTATTCCCCCGGTTCGACCCAGGTTTTGCGGGTGAAGTTATGGGTGGCGAGGACTTCGCGCACGGTGCCAGTCTTGCTGCGCATGATAATGGAATGGGTGGTGGCCCCGCCGGGTACGCGATGGACACCTTTGAGCATCGGGCCATCGGTGACGCCGGTGGCAGCAAACATCACATGGCCTTTGGCCATTTCTTCCATGCGGTATTTGTAATTGAGGTCTTTGATGCCCATGCGACCGGCGCGGGTTTTCTGCTCCTCGTCGCTGAACAATAACCGTCCCTGCATCTGCCCGCCCACGCAACGCAGTGCCGCGGCGGCCAGAACACCCTCGGGCGCCCCTCCGATACCCATATAGATATCGATATTGGTGTTGGGGTTGGTGGTGGCGATAACGCCCATCACGTCGCCATCCGGGATCAGGATAATGCGTGCGCCCGCTTCGCGGGTTTTGGCAATGAGCTCTTCATGGCGGTCACGCTTTAGAATGCAGGCAATCAGATCGCCGACTTCAACCTTTTTGGCCTTGGCGAGGTTTTTGAGGTTTTTAGCGGGAGAGTCGTCAAGATCGACTACGCCTTCAGGCAGACCGCCGCCAACGGCGATTTTATCCATATAAACATCCGGCGCGTGGAGGAAGCCACCCTTGGGCGCAAAGGCCATCACGGCAATAGAATTCGGTCCGCCAGTGGCGCAAGTGGTGGTGCCTTCGAGCGGATCGAGCGCGATATCCACGCCGGGGCCGGTGCCCGTGCCGACTTTTTCGCCAATATAAAGCATGGGCGCTTTGTCGCGCTCGCCTTCGCCGATAACCACGGTGCCGTCAATATCCAGTGTGTTAAGGACTTTGCGCATGGCGGAGACAGCTGCCTGATCGGCGGATTTTTCCTTGCCCTTGCCGATCCAGGCGGCGGAGGCGATGGCCGCTGCCTCGGTCACACGTACGGCTTCAAGCGCGAAATTGCGGTCCTGCACGAAATCGGCGGGTTCGGCGGAAGAGTTTGCGGCAGCGAGTGTAGCGGTCATGGATTTGCTCTAGTTTCAGGTTTCAGATATCAGGTTTTAGCGGGGTTTTCGCCCGAACGCAGCAAAAAATGCTTTTGGGTGCGGCCTTACTATGCTACTCCGCGCAAAAAATTGAAAGAGGTTGCCCATGACACTTAAAATCGGCATCAACGGCCTCGGCCGCATCGGACGTTGCGTAATTCGCGCACTGTATGAACATCCCCGCAGCGATATTGAACTGGTGGCGGTGAACGGCCCCGCAGCTATCGATCAGCATCTTCACCTGCTGAAATATGATTCCGTTCATGGCCCGTTTAGGGGCGAACTGGGTGTGGAAGGCAACAGCCTGGTTATCAATGGTCGGAAAATTCCGCTGCAGCAACAGCTCGAGCCGGAAGCGATTGACTGGTCGGCACAGAGTGTGGATGTGGTGCTGGAATGCACGGGTAAATTCAATAAGAAATCTGAAGCAGGCAGGCATTTGAAAGGCAGCGTGAAAAAAGTGCTGGTTTCCGCCCCGGCCGATGAAGCGGATGCGACAATTGTTTACGGCGTGAATAATGCGGCGCTGAAAAAGACGGATACAGTGATTTCGGTAGGTTCCTGCACAACCAACTGCCTGGCGCCGGTGGCAAAGGTGCTGGATGAAAGCTTCGGGATTGAAACGGGTTTTATGACGACGATTCACGCCTATACGGGGGATCAGAATCTTGTGGATGGCAGCCATAAAGACTTGCGCCGAGCAAGGGCGGCAGCGCTTTCGATGATTCCTTCTTCCACGGGCGCCGCCAAGGCGCTGGGGCTGGTATTGCCGCAGCTTGCGGGCAAGCTGGACGGAACGTCAATCCGGGTGCCGGTGCCTAATGTGTCGATGGTGGATTTATGCTTTACGGCGAAGAAGCCGATGACAAAAGAGGCTATTCACGCGGCAGTGCAAGCGGCGGCAAACGGCGCCATGAAAGGCGTGTTGGCCTATGAAGAGGCGCCACTGGTCTCCATCGATTTCACGCATCATCCTGCCAGTTCAATTTTCGATGCGACCGGCACCAAAGTGCTGGGCGAGCGGTTTGCGCGCGTGGCAGCGTGGTATGACAATGAATGGGGCTTCTCGCTCAGAATGTTAGACGTGGCGTCTTTGTTGCGTTAAAAAAGGGCGCATGAAACGTTCATTCCCTATTCTCGACGATCTCGACGTTAAAGGCCGCAAGGTGATCCTGCGCATGGATTTAAACGTGCCGATGCAGGGCGGCAAAGTGCGCGACATGACCCGCATTCTGCGGCAGGTTCCTACTTTAAAAGAGCTGGCGGAAAAAGGCGCTAAAGTGATCGTTCTTTCACATTTTGGGCGGCCGGAAGGATATGACCCCGATCTGTCGCTTTCGCCGCTGGTGGATCCGCTGGCAGAGGCGGTGGGGCGGCCGGTGCGTTTTGGCCTCGATTGCGTGGGGCTGGAGGCGCATAACGCCACGAAAGAAATGCAAAACGGCGAAATCGTGCTCCTCGAGAATCTGCGGTTCCATGCAGGGGAGGAAAGCAATGATCAGAATTTTGCCGGCGAAATAGCAGCCCTGGGCGAGCTGTATGTAAATGATGCGTTTTCCTGTTCACACCGGGCGCATGCCTCGGTGGTGGGAGTGGCCGAGCGGCTGCCCGTGGCAGCTGGCAGGCTGATGCAGGCGGAGCTCGACACGCTGGAGCAGTTGTTCAACGCGCCGAAACGGCCGCTGGCAGCCGTGGTGGGCGGTTCGAAAATTTCATCAAAACTGGCGATTCTTGATCACCTGATTGAAAAAGTGGACGTGCTGATTGTAGGCGGCGCAATGGCGCATACATTTCTTGCGGCACAGGGCCACGAGGTTGGCGCATCGCTCTGTGAACGCGATCTGATACCAACAGCGAAAAAAATCATGGCGCATGCAGCCAAAACCGGATGTGAAATTTTATTGCCTAAAGATGTCGTGGTAACGAAGCAGTTTGCCGCGCATGCCCCGAATCGCATGGTGAGGGCAACAGAAATTTCAGGCGATGACATGGCGCTGGATATCGGACTTGAGAGCCTGGCGGCCATGGCCAAAGCGGTACGCCGTTGCAAAATGTTATTGTGGAATGGGCCACTCGGCGCGTTTGAGACTGCGCCGTTTGACGTAGGCACGGTGGTGCTGGCGCGGGTGGTGGCGGCGCAAACCGCTGCAGGTAAATTGCACAGCGTGGCAGGCGGTGGCGATACTGTTGCCGCGCTGGCACATGCCGGGCTGTTCGATGGATTCAGTTATCTCTCGACCGCAGGCGGCGCTTTTCTGGAATGGATGGAAGGCAAGCCATTGCCAGGCGTGGCCGCACTGACTTCTGCGAATAAAAAAGCGGCCTAATGCTTGCCAGGCAGGCTTGCGTTGTTATGATGACCGCCGGGGTTAGCTCACTTTTTTACTAAGGACCATCGATGACGCGATTCTTAAAAGGATTTTTCTTTTCAATTCTTATGCTCAACGCAACTCAGGCCATTGCCCTGGAGGCACGCGTCAATCCTGAACAGATAAAGCAGAAAATGCGGGAAAATGATCTCGATAACAGCGGATCGATTTCCAAGATCGAATTCATGAAGCAGGCGGAAGCCCGCTTTAATGCTGCAGATACGGATAAGAACGGCGAGATTAGCGCAGAGGAACTGGAAGCTGCCCGGCAACGAATGCTGAAGCAGCTGCCGCAGTAATCAGTAAGGTTTTCTGTTCCGGTTGGCACGGCTCTGGCCGGCAACCATATGCTTGAACTCCTTCTCGCTCAGCAATTCGCCGTGCCACAGAACATCCATTACGGGATAGGGCGCAAAGCCATGCCCCGGAAAATAAGCTTCCGCATAAAAAGAGCCAGTCGGCGTGGCAGAAACACGACATGGTAGGTTCTCATAGCGGTAATAAGTGATTTTCATATCGCTAAATTTGCTGCGTTGTACTGAGGAAACTATCCCTATGATGCTGCAGAAGCGATTTAATAAGGGCGAGATGATGATTTTCATATTGTCCTATAGGACCGCGCTCCCTTCGGATCGGACCGTAATTGTTCATCAGTGTGCTAATGGTGGATGCGTCTAGAGGTGCAGTCGGCTTTTTATTTATCAATGCCGTGGCAAAATGAGAATACAGCGCTGCCATACTGGGGGAGGATTGTTTCGCGGCACTGCAGCACACCGTGAAATGTGCTTTAGTGAGCTCCTGATAAAGCTGGCGGGAGACTTCAGTACGAACTTCCTCATCGGGCTCGTTCGCAAAGTGATGCGCCTGAAGCTTTATGTGATTGAGCAGCTTATTTACATCGCTTCCAAGATTGGCATCTTTTAAGAGAAGCTCCATGGTTCGCTGCGTTAATGTGATGAATTTAGTGTATTTCTGCTTATTGGCAGCGAAGGCATCAAAATCGATAGGATCGTTGCGTCTTTTGCCCTCGAGCAAGCGGGAGCACTCAAAAATTTTATGATGTGCAAATTCGCGCTCGGCCTGGGATTGATCATCGAGTTTGACTTCCACCCCCCAGCGCTGCGGGCCATAATCCCCAAATTCACCAGCGTATAAATGCGTTGTCCAGTTCATTGCTCCTGTGGGCCTGAATTTTGGCCCGGTATCCTGGTAGGGCCCCTCTTCCGATTCGGGGCTGAAGGTCTGCCAGTTGTGGATTCGCGCGCTTAGTTTGCGCACTGCATCGTTGAAATGGAACATCGTTTCAGCATGTTTAAAGGTGACGTTGATGCGTGCCAGATCCGTCATGCCTGCCCAGGCCTGGTCGGCGCCAATCGCGATCCCGCTGTTGAAACTCATGCGCTTGCCAATCAGCTTCTCAATCGTGCGCCGCCATGATTTTTTGCCGCTTTCCCGGATTTCCAAACCGGGTATGTGCTCGCGGTATTCAGGGTTGTGGCTGTTACCAACCATAATTTCCAGATTGTTCTGTGCCTGATTCAACCGGTCTATCAAAGGGTGGGTCGGATTATCAAGCCGCCGGTAAAAATTATCCAGATCTTCAATAAAAACGAATTCTGATGCATGAGCGGTATCATTTAATGTGTTTACCACCCTGTGATCATTCAAACGGAAACTGGTGAGAGCGCTTGGTTGCGGTGGGAGCTCAACAATGATGCCTTTACGATAACTCTCTACCTCTTCCACCCTGTCGTGAAGCATGAGAAAGCGATCGTAAAGCGTCGTGATATCATCCCGTTGCTTAATGCTGGGTTGCGGCAGGCTTTCCAGATAGCTAATCGCCTGCTCTATTTTTTCTATCATTCCAAGCAGCTTGTTTTCATATATGTTTACGGCGGTGGTTTGTTTTTCACGTGACTGGCGAAACTCAGCAATGGCGGTCTCATAATGGTCGGTCTGGAAAGCGGGCAGCTGTAATGCGATAGAATGAAGTTCCTCACGCAGATGCTTTCGCGCGTTAATGCGCACCGTTTCATTCGTATCTCGCGTCTTTTTGATCAGCGTTACGAGTTTGGAGGAAAACTTTTCAAGAATTTCGGCATTAAGAATATTATAAAAGGCATCAAATAAATCGGGATTTATTTCATCCTTGCTTTCCAGAACCGTGCGCAAGCTATTCTCGGGTATGCTTAAAGCCATCGCAAGTTCAGAAGCTTGATCCAGTAAGGCTGCGCGTGCCTGCTGCTGTATTTGCGGATCGGCTGAATTGGCGTTTTTAAGTGCCTGAGCCAGCTCTAACGAATATTCATTGGAAATAAACGAGCCGGGAGACAGGGAGCGCAAGACCTTTCCAGCCTCGCGGCGCAGATCGGTTTCTGAGTTAATATCTGGGTGGCTGTCCAGCGCTACCGTTAGTGCTTCCCCAATTAACACCTGGTGGGCGGCCGTTACGTTGACGCGGATCAGGGTTTCCTGCAGGTCATCTGTATGCGTAAAATAATTGCTCAGGCCATTGAGCAAGGTGAAGAGATTTTTCTGATTGGTCTCATTCGTGAGCTTCAATGCTACCTCTGCCGGGATGGCGTCAGGTTCGCAATCTTTAGGTAGTATTTTCTCAAGGTAGGTTTCTGCCAGATATATATAGGCAGGCATGTTTTCCGGCAGGGGGAGTTTTTTTCCTTCCTGCTCTAGCTTATCAAAATAAAGGGAAACATAGTTCCCAGCGATTGTATTTAGTGTCTGCAACTGAGTCATTTTATATCCGGCGCGAACCCGGTATTCTGACATTTTTTTGTTACAGTTTTCTTAAGGCTGGCGGGTTTTATGGGGTACAGGGAAGGAAATTTCATTGACCGGCGCCGGGTTTTCTCCTAGTAGCAGAATATAGGTTGCAATTTTCTTTTGCAGATTCTCCTTCAAACCCCTTGTATTTTTCCCACCACTCAAGATATTTATTATGATTATTCAAGAACTTAAGCGTAAGTCGCCGGATGAGCTGTTGAAGCTTGCTGAAGAATATAACCTGGAGAACGCTTCGGGTATGCTCAAGCAGGAGCTGGTTTTCGCCGTGTTGAAGCAGATGGCGGAACAGGGCGAGACGCTGCGGGGAAATGGCGTAATCGATGTAATGCAGGACGGTTTTGGGTTCCTGCGCTCCCCGGAAGCCAATTATCTGGCCGGGCCGGATGATATTTACGTCGCGCCGGCGATCGTGAAGCGTTACGGTTTGCGCACCGGCGATACGGTGGAAGGCGAACTCCGCGCGCCGAAAGTGAATGAACGCTATTTCGCCATGGAGAAGGTGGACGCGATCAATTTCGACGATCCGGAAAAAGCGCGTCACAAGATGAATTTTGATACGCTGACCCCGCTTTACCCGGATCAGCGCATTAAACTGGAAGTGATTCATACCGATCCGAAAAAGGCCAAAGACCTGTCGATGCGTATTGCCGATCTGGTATCGCCCATGGGTAAGGGCCAGCGCGCGCTTATCGTAGCGCCGCCACGTACCGGTAAGACCGTATTACTGCAGAGCATTGCGCACAGCATTACGGCCAATCACCCCGAATGTTATCTAATCGTGCTGCTCGTGGATGAGCGGCCGGAAGAGGTGACTGATATGCAACGCTCGGTAAAAGGCGAAGTTGTCAGCTCTACCTTCGACGAACCCGCGCATCGCCATGTGAACCTTGCTGAAATGGTCATTGAAAAAGCCAAGCGGCTGGTTGAGCATAAGAAGGATGTGGTGATTCTGCTGGATTCCATTACCCGCCTCGGCCGCGCCTATAACACCGTTGTTCCTTCTTCGGGCAAGGTATTGACGGGCGGTGTGGATGCAAACGCCCTGCAACGGCCGAAGCGCTTTTTCGGCGCGGCGCGTAACATCGAAAATGGCGGATCGCTTACCATTATCGCAACGGCACTGATTGAAACCGGCAGCCGTATGGATGAAGTGATCTTTGAAGAATTCAAAGGTACCGGCAACTCAGAGATTATTCTGGATCGCAAACTGGCTGATAAACGCGTATTCCCCGCGATTGATATTACGAAGTCCGGCACGCGCAAGGAAGACCTTCTCTACGATAAGGAAGAGCTTTCCAAGGTCTGGGTACTGCGTAAGATTCTTAATCCCATGGGGCCGCTCGATGCTATGGAGTTCCTGATCGATAAGCTCAAGGATACGAAGTGCAATGACGAGTTCTTCCAGCGGATGAATAAATAGAGCTTTTATATACGCATTAAAGGCTGTTGCGATTAACTACGTGAGGGCGTTTCGCATCTTTAGGAATGTCTTTCCAGCGGAAGTAGTCGTCACTGTTGCCATTGCTGCGACTGTACCAGAGCAGGCCCTGCAGGAAGAAAATAGGCAGAAGGAAAGATACGCCAATCCATAACACCAGCGTGAACACCATGCCCTCGGCTGTGCGGAAATCCGGAAACCAGCCCAGCCCGTCCGCAAAGATCAGAAAAAGCTGAACGATGCCGAAGGTTACGAGGAAGGCGATAAATAGAGTGAGAAAGCGACGATCTTTTTTAAACATAGATACCTCTAGAATTTCAGGATCTCATCGCTGTCATAAAAAAGTAAGAGGCAAAGCGGCAGAAACTGTCAATCAAGCATAAAGAAAATAAATTCCCTGTCATCAAACGGACTTTTTAAAAGCGTATGATTTAAAAAGCACAGGAGAAAAGCTTTATGGATTCGACCACTGTCAGCGACGTTACAAAAAAGAAATCCAATATGGCGACTGTAATGGGAGGGGGCATTTCGCTGGCTGCTCTGGGCGCCGGTTTCGGCGATTGTGCTTTCGATGCTGATAAAGCGGATTCCTGCGTTGCGCATGCGCAAACCTTTATCGATCCTTTCTATCAATTCGGTATGGGAATTCTGGAATGGATTGCGGCCATCATCACCGCCGCGTTTTAAGGGTGAGCAATCTGTTGAAACAAAGAGTGAATTTTTTTTCAAAAAATCCTCTTCCCAGCCCGCTCAAAGTGGTCTATCAATAACGCCTGCATCCCATTCAGGGATTTTTTTATCCACAATATGATTTGGTGTTTTTCCCGCACAGCCTAATTTGTGAGCTGGAGAGCCTTTTTGTGGAGTTGCTCCTTTAAAGATCATTAAAATCAGTGAGTTGCGGTGATCGTCTGGAAATGGCCGAGGAGGTGAAAATTGTTATTTTTCGGGGGGCTGCAGGAACATCGCGAGGAGATGCGCACAGAGTTATCCACATAAACGGGGGATAAAGAAGCTATCTATCTGATGTGAGAATTGGGCGTTAAGAATTAAGTGCATTTTGCCGATCGATGTGATCAGGATGAAGCGTAAAAAACTTCATCACTGACCACATCGGGGCTTTGCTTACTTCTGGAAATTCAGCGTAAGATCGTCGGGTAGTTTCAGCGTGCCATCCGGATTTACGATAATGGTCTGCGTCGTAAAGGGATTGAATGAAAAAAATACCGCCACGTTCAGCGTCGTGCTGATCATTACTATTTCTTCTTTGGATTCCGCGTTGGCGCTGAAGAAATAGGTCGTGTTGCCGGCATCGCGGCCCGTGCCTTCTTCCACACGCAGGAAGTGGAGACCTTCGACTTTGCCGCCGTTCCAGGTGGCGCCGATCAGGCTAGACCATTTAATGGCGGCGTTGACGGTGGTGGGTGTGTCCTGCGTTTGCGCGTTGGCGCAAAGACCCAGCAGCAGGAAAGCCGGGATGAGCAACAGATGCTTCATGGTGAAAGTGTGTGTTGAGTTCCCTTCCATTCGCTGCAACGAATTTCCAGAATTTTGAGACTAATTGATTTCTTTATCTTTAGCGCAAGGACTGCGTAATAAGGGGAACAGGAAAGCGGCCCGGATGTATGCGCAAAAGTGCAGCAAAGAAATCAGCCCCCAGTTTAACATTTTTATTAATCCTGCCCAAGAGAGGCAGGTTAAACTTCATGAAAATGTCATAATTGCTGCGTTGATGGATTTTGAATCCGATAGGGAAATGCTCTAGAATCCGCGCTGTATGCAAGGTACAGAGATTATCAGAAAATACTGGCAGGACCTGCCCAGTCTTCCGGGCGTATACCGGATGCTGGATGCGCAGGGGACTGTGCTTTATGTAGGCAAGGCGCGTGATTTGAAGAATCGTGTGAGTGCTTATACGACCCTGCGCGATAAGAATGCGCGGCAGATTAATATGATCAACCAGACGGCCTCCATGGAGTTCATTACCACCCGTAATGAATCTGAGGCGCTGCTGCTGGAGGCGAACCTCATACGCAAGCTGGAGCCGCGGTATAATATTCTGCTGCGCGATGATAAGTCTTTCCCGTATCTGCTGCTGACGGCCCATGATTTTCCGCAGATGCGGGTTTATCGCGGAGCAAAAACCGAGAAAGGGGAATATTATGGCCCTTTCGCTTCGGCAGGAGATTTGCGCCATACTATTCAGCATCTGCAGCGGGTATTGCTGCTGAGGCCATGCAAAGACAGCTACTATGAGAAACGCACGCGGCCCTGCCTGCAGTATCAGATTAAGCGATGTTCCGCTCCCTGCGTGGGTTTGATCGCCAAAGAGGAATACGCCAAAAGCATAGGGGAAGCCAAGAAGCTGTTGCGGGGCCAGAGCCGTGCTGTGCAGGAAAGTCTGCTGGCGCAAATGCAGGCGGCCAGCGCGGTGGAGGAATATGAAAAAGCGGCCGCGTTGCGCGACCGCCTGAAGGCACTCACACGAATCCAGCAGGAGCAGGGGCTGCAGGTTCCCAGTATTGATCAGGCGGATGTGATTGCGCTGGTGCGGGAAGGGAGCCTGGCCTGTATCCAGGTATTCGTTTACCGCGATGGCAGGAATTTTGGGAATCTGCCTTATTTCCTGCCGAGTACGGCGGAAGAAAGCGAAAGTGAAATACTTTCCGCATTCCTGCCGCAGTTTTACCAGAAGCACGAAAGCCCGGGCATGGCGTTGCTTAGCCATGAGCCGCAGGAGAGAGAATGGCTGGAAGAGGCTTTAAAAATAAAAATACTTACCCCCAAGCGCGGGGATAAGGCGGAAGCCGTGGCGCAGGCGGTGAAGAACGCGGAGCAGGCCTTGCGGCGCAAGCAGAATGAGAAACTGGGTGAGGCCAAGCTGTTGCAGGGCGTGGCGGAACTCTTCGGCCTGGCTGAGACGCCAAAGCGGATTGAAGTTTATGATAACAGCCATATCAGCGGCACTGATGCCGTGGGCGCAATGATTGTAGCCGGGCCGGATGGCTTAATGAAAAAGGAATACCGCAAATTCAATATTAAAACTGCAAGCGGGGATGATGATTACGCGATGATGCGGGAAGTGCTGCGCCGACGCCTGAACCGCAGCCAGAAAACAGAAGGGCAGAAGGAATGGCCAAACCCTGATCTGCTGCTGATTGACGGGGGTGCCGGGCAGCTTTCAGCTGCATTGGAAGTGCTGGAAGAGCTCGGACTGAAAGATAAGATCCCGACGGCTGCCATTGCCAAGGGGCCGGACCGCAATGCGGGGCGGGAACGATTCTTTATTCCCGGACGCCCGGATTTTCAGTTGCCGGTGGATGATCCAGTGCTGCATTACCTGCAACGCCTGCGGGATGAAGTGCATCGATTCGCAATCGGAACCCACAGGGCGAAGCGATCTTCTAACCTTACACGTTCGGAGCTGGACACCATTCCCGGCATTGCCGCCAAGCGTAAAAAAGCATTGCTGCATCATTTCGGCTCGGCGCGCGCGGTGTCCAATGCCAGCGCACAGGAAATCGCCCAGGTGGAAGGTATCAGCAGTAAAGTCGCAGACCAGATCTGGCGGCATTTCCACGGCTAGAGAGTGGAATAAACCGGGCAGGGCGTTGTTCTCAGGCCGCCACTACGTTCACAATTTTATTGGGAACCACAATTACTTTGCGAATGGTTTTACCTTCGAGGAAATTCACCACATTTTCCTGGGCCAATGCGGCTTTTTCTGCTTCGGCCTGGGGCGCATCCTTCGGCAGCTCGATTGTCCCGCGCAATTTACCGTTTACCTGAATGGCCACGGTCACAGTGTCATCCACCAGCAGCGCAGGGTCGGCCTTGGGCCATGGCATGTTTACCAGCCATTCCTTGTGGCCCAGCACTTCCCAGCATTCCTCAGTGAAATGGGGGAGGAAGGGATTAAGCAGGCGCAGGATGATTTCGAGCGTGGTGCGGGAAGCTTGCGGGGAGAGCATGTTCGAAAGCTCGCGAATACGCGCGATAGCTTTATTGAAGTGGAAGTTTTCAATATCGGACGAAACCCCGGCAATCGTTTTGTGAGTGGCTCGGCGCAGCTCCAGGCTGTCTTCAGATAGGGGCTGTTCGCGACACTCCACCACCATGCGCCATAGCCGGTTGAGATAGCGCCAGGCGCCCTCAACGCCTGCCTCGGTCCATTCCAAATCGCGCTCTGGCGGAGAGTCGGAGAGCATGAAAAGGCGGGCAGTGTCGGCACCGTAACCTTCAATGATGGCGCGCGGGTCCACCGTATTGCGCTTGGATTTGGACATTTTCTCGACACGGCCAAGCGTGACCGGTGCGCCGGTTTTAATCACCTGCCATTTGCCGTCGGCGGCTTTTTCCACCTCTTCAGGGTAAAGCCAGTTGCCGGCTTCGTCCTTATAGGTTTCGTGGCAGATCATGCCCTGGGTCATCAGGCCTTTAAAGGGCTCTTCAACATTGAGATAGCCGCAATGTTTGAGCGCGCGGGTAAAGAAGCGGGCGTAAAGCAGGTGCAGTACGGCATGTTCGATACCGCCGATATATTGATCGACCGGGAGCCAGTAATTAGCGGCTTTGGCGCTGAAGAGCTGATCGGGGTTATTGGTGGCGAACTGGGCAAAATACCAGCTGGATTCGAAGAAAGTATCGAAAGTGTCGGTTTCGCGGCGTGCTTTGGCTTTACATTGCGGACAGTCAACATGCTTCCAGCTCGGATGATGATCGAGCGGGTTGCCGGGTTTGTCGAAAGTGACATCCTCGGGCAGGGTGACGGGAAGCTGATCTTCCGGCACAGGGACAATGCCGCAGGCATCGCAGTGAATAATGGGAATGGGGCAGCCCCAGTAACGCTGGCGGGAGACCCCCCAATCGCGCAGGCGGAAATTAATTTCCGCAGTTCCCATCTTCCTGGCTTCGAGCTCCGCCACGACTTTCTTTTTTGCGGCTTCGACAGTGAGATTATCGAGGAAATCAGAGTTGATGAGCAGGCCGTCACCCATATAAGGCAGCTCTGCATTATCAGAGGAAATCACGGGCAGGACCGGCAGACCATATTTAGTGGCGAAATCAAAGTCGCGCTGGTCATGCGCCGGACAGCCAAAGATAGCCCCGGTCCCGTACTCCATGAGTACGAAATTGGCGATATAGAGCGGCACCTGGCGCGATTTAAAAGGATGCTGAATTTTTAGGCCGGTATCGAAGCCTTTTTTCTCGGCTTTCTCGATGGCTTCTTCCGAGGTGCCGGTGCGGTCGCATTCGGCGATGAAAGCGGCTACTGCGGGATCGCCGGCCAATTGCTGGGCGATGGGATGCTGCGGCGAAATGGCGCAGAAGCTCATGCCAAAAAGGGTGTCGGGGCGGGTAGTGTAGATCTTTAATTTTTCCCCGTTTCGTGGCGCAGCGTCGCCTACAGCAGATTTAATTTCCAATTCGATTGAAGCCCCGACGGATTTGCCGATCCATTTCTCCTGCATCAGGGTGACGCGGTCCGGCCAGTCTTTCAATGTGGGCAGGGCGGCGAGCAGCTCTTCACCGAAAGCCGTGGTTTTGAGGAACCACTGCGAAAGCTTGCGGCGCTCAACCAAAGCGCCGGAGCGCCAGCCGCGGCCTTCAACAACCTGTTCATTCGCCAGCACAGTCATATCAACCGGATCCCAGTTCACATAGGATTCCTTGCGATAGGCCAGCCCGGCTTTCAGGAAATCGAGGAAGAATTTCTGCTCATGCCGGTAATATTGCGGGTCGCAGGTAGCGAGTTCACGGCTCCAGTCATAAGAAAAGCCGATGGCTTTAATCTGATCGCGCATGGTGGCGATGTTTTTGTAGGTCCATTCACGCGGGTGCACCTTGCGCTCGATAGCGGCATTCTCGGCAGGCAGGCCGAAAGCGTCCCAGCCGAAGGGATGCATTACATTATAACCGAGCGCTTTGCGGTGGCGCGCTACAACATCGCCCAGAGTGTAATTGCGCACATGGCCCATATGAATGTTGCCGGAAGGATAAGGGAACATTTCCAGCACATAATATTTAGGCTTGGCGGCATCGGCGCTGGCTTCAAAGCAGCGTTTATCAGCCCAGTTTTTTTGCCATTTGGTTTCGGCGGCGCGGAAGGGATAGCGGTCGGGAAGCATCGTCATAAGTAATTAATCATCGGTAATTGGTTGAGAAAATGCTTTTAGCACTCCAATTACCAATTACCAATTACCAATTACGGCTATTGCTCGGAGCGTGCTGCTACATTCACGCGCAGTTCACGCGCACGGGTGAGAATGGTGTCTTCCAGTTTGCGGCCCAGTTTGGGATGCACTTCAATATCGCGCCAGTCGCCATTTTTCTCGCGGTGCTGCTTGAACAGCTTAACTTTAATAGCGTCCGCACGCAGCGTGGAATCAAGAATGACAGCATTCACCTTGAAGCGCTCGCCCGGTGTTTTGGGGTCCTCATACCAGTCCGTAATGATCACCCCGCCAAAGGGATCAGCCGAAGCAAAAGGCATGAAAGAAAGGGTATCCAGCGTGGCGCGCCACAGGAAACTATTGACGCCCAGACGCGCGCCGGATGTGGGGTCTTCCTTGCTGCCACCGAGCAGGTTGAAGCCTTCTTCCCCCGTGAGCTTGCCGCGGGATTCCTGCAGTTTGCGTTCACTGTTAAGGGGTGCTTCCGTTGTGCCGCCGCCCAAGCCAAGTTTGCCAAGCGTGTCACAAGCAGTGAGTGCCAGAAGAGGAAGGAGAAGAAGAGAAATTTTGCGCATGTCCACTTTCTAGCAGAAAGCGACTGGAAAAAAAGTGGGAAAATTTTTCCTTAAGGGGCTTGGGACAATAATAAAGAAAGGGCGGCATTGCTGCCGCCCTTGTCTCGTATCAGATATTCTACTGAGATTAGAACGCGAGTTCGGTACCCAGCAGGATAACGGTGCCATCGTTGTCCAGAGCAGCACCTGCAGCGTCAGCGTCGAAGAAGCTAACTTCTGCGTAAGGGGTCAGGCCCGGAGCGAGTGCGTAGTCTGCACCAACAACGAGGTTATCGAAGTCGTTATCTGCACCAGCGCCTTCGATGTTGCTATCGAGCCAGGTTACAGAAGCGCCGAAGGGACCGAAGTCATAAGCAGCGCCGAGGGTGTAGTAGTCAGCATCGGAGCCAGCGCCCAGGCTGTCATCCCAATCGCCATAAGAACCACCGAGGCTGAAGCCAGAGAAGCTCAGTACGGTACCAGCGTTCCATGCGCGCAGATCTTCAGCAGCGGAGGAATCAGCATCACCAGCTTGGCCGGTCAGACCAGCAGCGATACCAACGTTATCCCACTGACCTTCGTAGTTTACACCAGCTTCGAAAACGTCACCAAAGGTGGTGCCGGTGTCGATGCGGTCAACCAGCTGGCCGCGGTTATCCAGATCCGGGGTCAGAGACAGACCGACTTGGAAGCCGCTGAAGCGGGGGCTGTAATAGGTGATTTTGTTAGCATTGTAGGTGGTTTCGTCGCCACCGAAAGAAGTTACGCTGCCATGCTCAGCAACCAGAGCGGGAGCGGTCAGGAAAGCGCCACCGGTCGGGGTAGCGAAGTATTTCCAGTCGCCGTCGATACCGCCGGTACCACGAGCCAGGTTGTCAGCTTCAACAGCCAGAGCTTCAGCAGCGCCGGTGTTGGAACCCATTTCGACGCGGCCGAAGCTGCCATCGAGGAAGGTGTAGGTGCGGGAAGCGTTCAGGCCTTCGCCATCTGCATCAGCGGTAACGTCTGCTTCGAGGCTCAGAACAGCACCGTAGCCCAGACCGTTATCGGCTTTGCCGTTAACGGAGAAGGTAACTTCGGAATCATTGCGGAAGCCATAAGCGCGTTTGCCGGCATCGTTATCTTCGCTGACGTGTGCAGCTTGGAAGTCGATCACGCCACCAACCATTACTTTCGGATCTTCAGCTTGAGCAGCTGCTGCAACCATGGCAGCACCGATCAAGGCAGAGGTACCAATCAGAAACTTTTTCATTACTAAACCCTAATCCTTGTTAGTTAATAACACAGGCGCAACAGCAAAAAACTGTTGCACTACCTGCCGCCTTTATTAACCAGTAACCCGAGGGTGGCAAGCGTGATAGGGAAAAACGGGGTTTAAACCCGCTGCTTTTCGGTCACGCTGTTGCGTAAACGACACAAGCGGGGCTGCAGGCAATAGGTAATGCGCATTAAGGTATTGATATAAAAATGAAAAATTATGAAGCAATCGTAAATGGGATGAGAGAAATAACGGGACAAGCCCCCCTTGCAAGGGTGAATCCACGTCTGATCGCGGTCAGCAAAACTCAGCCTGCGGAGAAAATAAAAGCTTTATTAGAGGCCGGTCATCGGATTTTCGGGGAAAATCGCTGGCAGGAGGCAAAAGAACGCTGGCTGCCGCTCAAACCCCTTTATAAAGGGATCGAACTGCATTTTATCGGGCCTTTGCAGACAAATAAAGTGGCCGAGGTGACGGGCTTCTTTGATTGCATTCATAGTCTGGACCGACCGAAGCTGGCGGATGCACTCTCTAAAGAGAGTTGCAAGCTACCCTGTTTTATTCAGGTCAATACCGGCGAGGAGCCGCAGAAGGCGGGAGTGATACCAAAGGACGCGCCGGACTTTATACGCTATTGCCGCGATGAACTTAAGCTGAACATCGTGGGGCTGATGTGCATCCCGCCTGCGGATGTCAATCCCGCACCCCATTTTGCTTTTCTGCGTAAACTAGGGCAGGAGAATGGTCTGGCACGTTTGAGCATGGGTATGAGCAGCGACTGGCAAACGGCGCTGCGATTGGGCGCGACAGAGATTCGCATTGGCACCGGAATTTTCGGTGAGCGCTAAAAGCCGCATAATTTTTTAACCTTTTTGCGCTTATGTGAATGGAATCACTTTATTCGGGAAACTATGCGCGAAACTATCACCAATATTGTCGAATCTTCGCTGTTCAAGCGTTTCATTATTACCCTGATTATTATTAATGCCGTGGCGCTGGGGCTGGAGACCTCCCCGGCTATTATGTCTGTACATGGGGAGAGCCTGCACCATTTTGACCGGGTCGTGCTGTGTATTTTCATTCTGGAGCTGGTGATGCGGCTCTATGCGCACCGTGTGGCGTTCCTTAAAGATCCCTGGAGTCTGTTTGACGCCGGGGTAGTGGCGATTGCATTGCTGCCTCACGGAGGGGAATTTGCGGTGCTGCGAACCTTACGCGTATTGCGTGTGCTCAGGCTGATTTCAATGATCCCTTCCATGCGCCGGGTGGTGAGCGCGCTTATTTCCTCTTTAAGCGGGGTGGCGGCAGTAGGCGCGATCATGATGGTAATTTTCTATGTTTTCGCCGTCATTGCCACGACGATGTTTGCCTCTATTGAGCCGGAGTATTTTGAATCGCTGGGAACTTCATTGCTGACCCTGTTCCAGATTATGACGCTCGAAGGCTGGGCGGAAATCGCGCGGCCGGTGATGGAAGAGTTGCCTAATGCCTGGATTTTCTTTGTTGCTTATATTCTTATTTCCACCTTTGTGATTATGAACCTGTTTATTGGCGTGATGGTCAATGCCATGCAACAGACGAATGGCCATTACACAGGGCCCGAACGCAGGCGCGCCACACCGGAACAAAAAGCGGCGCTGCGGCTGCTGGACGAAGGCGGCCTGCTGGATGAGATTAAAGCGCTGCGCGAGGAAATCGCGGCCCTGAAATCCAAGGATTAACCCTGCTTTAACCCCTAAGGTGTAGGCTTACCCTTATGCAGCAGAATTTTACCATGCGCGCGGGCTTCAGTCTGTTTGAAACGGCAATCGTACTGGCAATCATCGGATTGATCGCCGGCGGTGTGCTCGTGGGGCAGGATATGATTAAAGCGGCTAAGCTGAATGGGGCGATCACCATGGTGGATCGATGCAAAACAGCTATTTCAACCTTTAAAAGCAAATACGAAGAACTCCCCGGCGATATCAGCAATGCGCACAGCATCTGGGATGACGGCACCAATACAGTCTGCGGCACTGCGGCGCAATGTAATGGTGACGGCGATTACAACTTCGATTACGTTTCGGCCACGGAGAATGAAAAGCTGCGTGCCTGGCAGCACCTGGTGCTGGCGGATCTGATACCGGGAAACTACACGGGATTCGAGGCGGTGGCGGGAGATGAGGTGATTGGCACTAACATTCCGGCGCTGGAGATAGAAGGCGCAGGGCTGCGTTTTGATACCTATAGCGGGGTCAATGTGCTGCAAATGGGGTCGAGTCTTGGTTCTGGCATTGCTGCCGGGGGGGCTCTACTGCCTGCGGATGCCGCCAGTATTGATGCGAAAATTGATGACGGGGTGGCCTATACCGGATTTGTTAAATCCGTGGATGGCACCTATCATACCTGCCTGGTGGGCGGCGGGGCGACAGATGACTATAATCTTGACGGTACAGATCGCTCCTGCAGCATGCGCTTCCAATTTGAATAGAAACATTTGTTTTATTGAAAGTGGTGGCGGTTGCGGCCTTTGTAAGCCCCCGGCCGCTAATTTTTCTCAAGTTTTTTGATCTCATCGCGCAGGCGGGCAGCTTCCTCAAATTCCAGATCCGCCGCCGCTTTAAGCATCTGATCACGCAGGGCTTTAAGATGCTGGGTGAGATTGTGCCCTGTAAGGGCTGTTTTTTTCGACTTTCCGCCGCTGCCATAATCAGGGGTGGATGTTTCGACGGTGGCATAATCAGCTTCGTAAGGGTTGTGCATTGATTCGCTGATGCGGGATTTGACTGATTGCGGGGTGATACCGTTAGCCTCGTTATAAGCTATCTGGATAGCGCGGCGGCGATCGGTTTCTTCCAGCGCGCCTTTCATAGAATCGGTCATCTTATCGGCGTAGAGAATAACTTTGGCATCCACATTGCGGGCGGCACGGCCGATGGTTTGTATAAGCGAGGTTTTGGAGCGCAGGAAGCCTTCCTTATCGGCGTCCAGAATCGCCATCAGCCCGCATTCAGGAATATCAAGGCCTTCGCGCAGCAGGTTGACTCCCACAAGGATATCAAATTCACCCAGGCGCAGGCCGCGAATAATCTCGACCCGCTCGAGCGTGTCAACATCGCTATGCAGATAGGCAACCTTATGCCCGGCTTCGGTAAGATATTCCGTGAGTTCTTCAGCCATACGCTTGGTAAGGGTGGTGACCATGACCCGGTATCCCCTCTGCACCGTGGCGCGGGCTTCGGCCATCAGATCATCGACCTGAATGGAGACAGGCCGAATCTCGTAGGGCGGATCGATAAGACCGGTCGGGCGAATGATTTGCTCAGCCACTTCGCCTTTAACGCGATCCATTTCGAATTTACCCGGCGTGGCCGAGACAAAGACCGTCTGCGGGCGCATGCTATCCCATTCCTCAAACTGCAGAGGGCGGTTGTCCATGCAGGAAGGCAGGCGGAACCCATATTCGGACAAGGTGATTTTGCGGGCGCGATCGCCTTTGAACATACCGCCAATCTGCGGCACGCTGACATGCGATTCATCAACAAATACCAGCGCGTCCTTAGGCAGATACTGAAACAGGGTCGGCGGCGGCTCGCCGGGTTTTGCACCGCTTAAATGGCGGCTGTAATTCTCGATGCCCTTGCACATGCCCGTTTCCTGGATCATTTCCAGGTCGTATTGCGTGCGCTGTTCAAGCCGCTGGGCCTCGAGCAGCTTATTCTGCGCGTTGAATTGAGCAAGGCGCTCTTTCAGTTCTTCCTTGATGGTTTTGATGGCACGATCGATGCTGGGACGAGGGATGACATAGTGGCTGTTGGGGTAAATCATCACCTGTTCGTAATCGCGCAGGAATTCACCTGTTAAGGGGTCAAATTCCTGAATACGCTCCAGCTCATCGCCAAAAAAGCTTAAACGCCAGGCGCGGTCTTCCAAGTGGGCGGGGAAAAGATCGAGCACATCGCCCCGCACACGGAATGTTCCGCGGTGGAAATCCAGATCATTGCGCTCATATTGCAGTTCGGTGAGTGATTTCATCAGGGCGCGCTGATCATAATTGCCGCCGGTGGTAAGCTGCTTGACCATCAGGCTGTAGCTTTCAGCAGAGCCTATGCCGTAAATGCAGCTGACGGAGGCGATAACGATAACATCGCGCCGCTCCAGCAATGCGCGGGTGGCGGAGTGGCGCAAGCGGTCAATCTGCTCGTTAATCGCCGAGTCTTTCTCGATGAAAGTGTCGGTGCGGGGCACATAGGCCTCAGGCTGATAGTAATCGTAATAAGAGACGAAATACTCGACCGCGTTATGCGGGAAGAAGGATTTCATCTCGGAATAAAGCTGGGCGGCGAGGGTCTTGTTATGCGCCATAATCAGCGCCGGGCGCTGCAGGTTTTGAATGACATGCGCCATGGTGAAGGTTTTGCCGGAACCGGTGACACCCAGCAGCACCTGATCCTGCCTGCCTTCTTTCAACCCTCCGGTAAGTTTTGCAATAGCTTGCGGCTGATCGCCGGCAGGCTGGTAGTCGGACACAAGCTGAAAGGGGGAAGACATGGCAAGGATATAGGCGGTGTGGGCGGAGATCTCAAGGGCAAGGGAATCACGTGCTGCTTATGGATTCTTTATGAACGTTGAAATTTTTCATATTGATAAACATCAAGGACTGGCGATACCTCTCATTTTATAAAAAACAAAAGGAGAAGAGCTATGTCTGACGAGAATCGCATTGAAGGAACCAGCAGCAGTGAATTTTTAACAGGCGGCATCGGTGCTGATCGCATTGAAGGCGAAGGCGGCAATGATACCCTTATCGGCGGCGAAGGCGCAGACCGGCTTGATGGCGACAGCGGCAACGACAGCCTTGATGGCGGAGTAGGGGCGGATCGTATTAAGGGCGGTAATGGCGCTGATATGCTGACCGGCGGCAATGGCGCGGATCGCTTTGATTTTGATGCTAACGACTCTACGGCGGCAAATCTTGATTTCATTACGGATTTTGAATCGCAGGATAAAATTAATTTAAGCAATCTTGGAGTGACGAGCCTTAATCAAGTTAATGTCTCGTTTAACAGCGGCATCACCACGGTGGCGGTGCCTGGTACCAGTTTCCAGCTTGCTCTTAACGGCAGCCATAATCTTTCGGCCAGTAACTTTATTTTCTTCGGTCAGAGCAATGATTTAAGCGGAAATGACAGCCCGGGGGACTGGGATGACAGTTTCGAAGATTCCCTTCTCGGCGGGATGGGTGATGACAGCCTGACCGGCGATATTTACGATGATCTTATTTATGGCGGCGGCGGGGTTAACGCACCCAGCGATAATGGCGATCACATTTACGGCCATCGTGGGCATGATCGCATCTATGGTAATGGCGGAGCGGATGTAATTTTTGGTGATGACAGCGTGAATGACGATGTCGGGTATGATGACTCGCTTTATGGCGGGCTGGGCGATGACTCGCTATTCGGCGGCGCTGGCGATGATGAGATTTTCGGGCATGACGGCAATGATTTGCTTTGCAGCGGCAAGGGCGATGATTCCATGACCGGCGGTTCCGGCAATGACATATTTCTCATACTGAACAACACCGGTTACAACCTTATTCTGGATTTTGATGATAACGGAACGGATGTGATGAGCATTCAACGCACTGCCACGATTCGCGATTTCAGCGATGTGCAGGCGCATCTGATTAGTGATGCCAATGGTTCCTTTATAGGAACCGGAAATGGCCAGGGTATTACGCTGGCCGGTGTGCTCGCCGGCGAACTGACGGCGGATGACTTCTACTTCTGGGGGTAGAGCCCTTAAAGCAATTATTCGGTTCGGGGGGGTGCCACGAGGCACCCCCTTTATTTTTGCGGGAAATGTCATGCAATTGTAAAAATAATCAGGCCTGAAATGAGGTATAATGCCTAAGCTGGAGAATCAGATATGGGCGTGACGCAAAAGAAATCCCTGGTTATTTACCTGTTTGGCGGGGACAAGCCGATCGATGCGACCCAATACAGCATGCATCCTGATATCAACACGAGTTTTGGCGGAAGCGCGCTTTCCTACACAGAGGCGGCGGCATTGCCGCAGATTCAAAATGCAGAAGAGCCGTTACCCTCAGATTCAAAAAAAGCGGTGCCGGGGGTTTATATTGCCCGGCGGGTTCAGCAGCCGATAGAAAACCGCGAACAGGTTGGCGGCTATATCATTGTAGAAGAGGGCAAAGACAGCCGCGAAAAGGCAGAAAGGCTTCTTCACACCTGGGTGGCCAAGCAGGAAGCAAATAAATTCAGCTGGGCTGTGTATGAATTCACGGCGGAGAAACCTGTCGATGACTCCCATACCTATAGCAATAATCCTGCTGTCACGGCCGCATTAAAGCCAAAGCTGCTGCCCTATGGCCGCACCGTAGCCTTTCAGTCGCAGAATGCTGAAGAGAGATTACCGCCGCATCCCAGAAATGCATTTCCGGGCGTTTATATTTCTTCCCGCGAATCCAGGCCCGATAACCGCGAAGCTGTAAGGGGATATGTTGTTCTGGAGCCTGGCGAGGATTGCCATGAGCGCGCGGGCAAAATGATACGTAACTGGGCGGAAGACCTGACCCAGGAATTCACCCGGCTGAAGACCCAGCGGGAGACCCAAACACAGAAAGTACAGGAGTTTGAGGAAATCAGAGCGGTGATGGCTGCGCGGTTGGAAGAAGGAAAAACGGCCCCAGAAGTAGCAGAGGAAGAAAAGCCTTCCGGCATTGCCCTGAAGAGAACTCAGGTTGAAAAATTTCACGCCAGATATGGCCAGCATCCCAAAGGAGCTCCAGGGAAGCTTAACGGTGCCCCGGTTGCGGAAGAGGCGGTAGAAGCCCCAGAAATGGAGGGGGCGGATCAGGGGAACGGACAGCAGGTAACCGCGAATGGGGATCCTAAAGCGGGCGTGATCGCCCAAGGCGGAAATTTCACAGGCAAATATCCTAAGCGCGCCGTTTTAAAGCGCGTTGTTGACAGAAGGCGTTAGTAGATTAGCCCTGGCGCGCTTTAAAGCGAGGATTCTTTTTGTTAATGACGTAAATGCGGCCCTTGCGTTTGATCACCTGGCAGTGCTTGTCGCGGGTTTTCGCCGATTTAAGAGAGCTCAATACTTTCATCGTTTTCGCCTTTATTTTTGAAGAATTTGCATTCTTCGCTTCGCTGACCCTGGCAAATTATGCCTTGCATAGCTCAGCTTTCAGTCGTCAGGGGACGGGTTATCTAGCGGCTTCGGCTGATTCTGTCAACAATAAATCCCGCCATTTCTGTGCGTTCTGCAATTCGGTCAGCGTCTGCGCAGCGCGACCGGCGGCTTCGGCATCTTCACCCCAGCGCTCGATATTATGAGCCTCCTCGAGCCGGGAAAGGTCAAACAGATCCTGCGCGTCGATTGCACCGGCGATGAAGGCCAGGCCAAGCAGAAGAGACCCTGTGCATTTGACGACGACGGCCAGGCCGGCCAGCTGCCAGATATCCAGACTATGCATGGCTTCCTGATAAAGGGACCGGTTGCGGCTTTCCTGCGCAACAGGGGTTATGCCATAAGCTACCTGATAGGCGGTTCCATAGCGCTGAACCCCCCATTCAAGCCAGTGCTGCCAGAGCCTGTCCTGGCGGCGGCGCAAGGCAAAATCCTCGCTTTCGCGATAAAGAAGCAGGTCCGTTTCGCCGTAATCCAGCAGTTCTTCAACAATATGGGGGCGCTGTGGTTCGATGACATCCAGCGCGAGGGCGGCAAAGCCGGTCAGCGGCAGCTGCAGCGGATTGATTTTTTCATCTCCCAGGTTTGCCCATTCCTGCGCGACAGCCTGGGCTAAAGCGTCAGTGGGAAGCCGCAACTCCCTCCGTGCAGGCGTCAGAACAGGCTTGCCATTGCGCAAAAGGGTGGTGCCCTGGGGGCCGGGTTTAAGTTCGGGGAGGGGCATAATTCTCGCTATTTTGACCTAAGCCCTTATTTATGCTATAAGTTAAGAAATATTTCACTCGAAAAGTTAAGAAGTGAAGGGGTTTTAAAAAATGTTGCTGGCCACGGGCATTCCCTATGGGCAAATGACGCCGCCTGCATTGGCGGTGATTAGTCATGGCTTGCCTTCGGACACTACCCACGGAAGCATCCCCAGCCGTACTGTTTATTCCGCGATTGCGCTGCCTGCGCTGCAAAATCAGCGGGAAGGCCAGGGCCCTTTACGGGCAAGCGCAGGCGTGCCGGCCATGGCTACAGGCGCGCCACCGACCGCTTTCTCGCTGGCGCAGCTGGCGAATCCCGGTGGATCGCCCGATCACTCCGTTGCTTTTTTCGCGCAGCTGCTGGCGCAGAGCGGTGCGGAAACGCAGGCCGAGCTGACAAGCAGTTTTTCAGGCCCTGTACCATTGCGCCCCGGCGATCCCACCCTGCTGACGATGTTTTCGGAAATCAAATATATGCCGAGCGGCGCCAGAATAACCGCACCTGCAGTCCCTGCAGAAGCCGAATCCCGCCAGTCTGAAACTCAAGCCCCCCTTCCAGCGCCACGCGAAGCGCCTGTTGCTTCCGCAACCGGAACAGTGCCGCCCCAGCTGGCCGATCGGGCCTACAGTACCGCGGCCGTACTGCGACAGGGCGTTGTTTATACCCCTATTCAATTCACGCTGCCTAAAGCGCCAAAAACGGAGGCTGCAGAGGCGCCCCCGCGCTTCCAGAACCGTGCCGCCAGCCATAAGGAAGCTTTCGCGGCTTACGCCAAAGCGGCCGCGCGCGCGGTGGCAGTGAATCAGGCGAAAGTGGAAGAGATTCCGTAATTTTGAAGAGGGCCATTATGGCCCATTTATAAAATTAACTATTTCTTAGTCAATATGACCACTCGATTACAGATGTGTGAAGAGTTTGTGACAGGCTCTGATCGGCCTTGAGCCTGGACTTCTAAATTCGGTATACTGTGAAATATAAGACGAGCGTAAAGGGTTATTAACCTTTAGCTGGTATAAAAAGAGAAACAGGAAACGAATAAAAAAGAAGACGATTAGGAGCGTTACAGACTATGCAATTTGCAGCCGGATCTTTTAAAATTAGCAATATTACACACCCAAGTGCCCTGGAGCCTGAGTTCGCAAAAGTCGTCAGTACGCATTGCGGTATCTCCACCGGCCACCATGCAGCAGCTGTTGCAGGCCGCAGTAAGCCTGGCGCACTGCATAAATAGCAATTTCTTTTACATCCCTCCTTTTGTACCTATAATACATCAGCGATTATAGGACAAATAACATGGCTGAACCCATCGACAGCAAAATCAAGAAGGAATGGCTCACCAAGGCGCTTGGTGATGTCAGTTTTAAACCCGAAAAGCCGATCGAAGAAACCGATCTGATGAATGAAGTGGTTGTTCTGCTGCAGGGCAACAATATGTTCGGGGATCAGATTTATTCCTATGTGAAGCTTGATTTGAACGGCTTTCGCGCGTTGCGCGATGCGATGATTGGCCGCAAGGATTTTACCCCCAGCGATTACGGCGAAGTGGTGGCGGCGGGGCGGGGCGAGCCCAGCCAGGAGCTGCGCGACGAAATGCGCGTGCAGTATAAAATGGTGGACGTGCCGAACCCCGAAGGCAATAAAAACGCGATTCCCGCCAGTACCGGATTCGCCCAACCCAAATTTTTTGACGATAATGACTAGAACACTGCTTTTGCTGCTGGCATGCCTGTGTGTGGCCGGCGGTGCCGAAGCCCAGCAATACCGTTATCCCAGCCCCCAGGAGCAGGAAGTGGCCTGCGTAAAAACCGGCGGACGCTGGGAAAAACTGCCGGATTACTGCGATAATATGCATCCGCGCAGCTGGGCCAAGCTGACCGAACAGCAGCAGCGTGCCTGCCAGAATCTGTTCAATGAACCATGTGAATGCGGCATTGGCCGCAGATTCAGCGTGGTGAAGGTGCTGGGTTGCGTTAAAAGCAACTTCCCGCAGGATCTTAAGAGGGAATAGTTATTTTAAAGGCTTGATGCCCTCATCGCTCATCCCGCGCCTACCTCAGCCGGATTTATTGCTGGCTGCGATAATTAAAAGGGCTTCATGACGGCCAGGAAGACGATGCCGATCAGCAGGAGCGTGGGTATTTCATTGATGCGGCGGTAAAATTTGGCACTGTGGGTGTTGGCATCCCGCGCGAATTGCTTACGCCAGCGGGCGCAGAAACCGTGAAAGGCCGTCATCAGCAGAAGCAGCGTGACCTTGGCGTGAAACCAGCCGCCGGTCCAGGCCTGCGTCATCACCATCAGCCAGATCCCGAAACCGAAAGTAAGAATCATCGCCGGGTTGATAATAATGCGCAGCAAGCGCCGCTCCATTACTTTCAGTGTTTCGGACAGCTCCGAGCCAATCTGGGCCCCTGCATGATAGACGAACAGCCGGGGCAGATAGAACATTCCCGCCATCCAGGCGGTAAAGCTGATGATGTGCAGGGCCTTGGCGAGCAAATAAAGATCAGCGGACATAGATGTGTACCTCGGAATAGCTGAGTTCGGGCGCCGCCTCGTTTTTGACAGTCAGGCGATCCTGCGGCATGCCCATCTTGCGGATACTGTCCATTACCGTTTTCAGGTTGCGGTCTGCCTGCATGCGCAGGCGCGGATTGGGCGGGTAATAGTTGATAATGTTGAATTTTACTTCCGGCTTGACCATCAGCGCGCGGTTCATGGCATTGTAGAGCGGTTGCTCGTAATACACACGGGGCTGGTTGAAACGGATGACCACCAGCGGCGTGGTGAAGTGATCAGCCACCGCCAACGCGGCAGCGGGAACCAGCAGCACAAGGGTGAATATCAGGCGACGCAGCATGTTCTCGTTCATAGCTTTAAATAGGCGCTTGTCAAAGCGGTGTTTTTTAGATAGCTTCCGGCCCCCTGCCTCAGGGTAGTTTTTTGGTACGGACCCGTAGCTCAGCTGGATAGAGCATTTGACTACGAATCAAAAGGTCGGGCGTTCGAATCGCTCCGGGTCCGCCATTTATTTCAATGCTTGCAATAAGAGGTCTTTTCTAAAAGGGCTTCATGGCAGATGGCCTGGGGTGATAGAGCCTAGCCAGACACAGCACACGGCCACTTTCCCTCTACATATCAGCTTAGAATTCTTCCCAACCGTCCTGGGCACCGACTGCTTTCGCCAAAGGAGCAGGTTTAGAAATCGGCTTCTGGATAATCTGGGCAGAGTTTTTTGCG